>TARA_R100001369_G_scaffold4966_1_pt1 | contig 57127 bp, 70 predicted proteins | sample TARA_R100001369 | Tara Oceans TARA_R100001369 (sample SAMEA2621528) | marine metagenome | biome: marine biome (ENVO:00000447); feature: surface water layer (ENVO:00002042); material: "saline water (ENVO:00002010), including plankton (ENVO:xxxxxxxx)" | depth 5 m
GGGGATCTGTTTGAGATCCTGCCCGAGCTCGAGAGCAAGCTGTAACCGCTTCTGGCATCCACTTATTGGTCGGAACAACCTGTAGCGGGGGTCTTTCGCCAGGGATGGCGAAAGTAGCGCCCATGGATGGGTTCACAGTGCCCCCGCGTAGGGTTGTTCCGACCATGCCATTGCAGTGTGACATCTTCTTGAAAGGCCCAGTGGGGCCTTTTGCAGCTTACCTCACAATAACAACCAGCGAGTTGCCCCATGCTAACGCGCCTAACCGCCTCATTAACCCTGCCAATGATCGGTTCCCCGATGTTTATCGTCTCTGGGCCTGAATTGGTGATTGCCCAGTGCCAAGCGGGCATTCTGGGTGCTTTCCCCGCCCTCAACGCCCGACCTGCTGACGTATTACGTGAGTGGCTACAGCAGATCACTCAAACCCTGGCCGACTATGACGAGCAGCACCCCGATAAACCCTCAGCGCCCTTTGCGGTTAACCAAATCGTGCACCCCACCAACGATCGCCTAGAGCACGATGTCGCGCTATGCGCCGAGTTCAAAGTGCCTTTGGTCATCACTAGTCTGCACGCGCCTAATCAAGTGGTGGAAAAGGTGCACGCCTATGGCGGGCTGGTGTTTCACGATGTCACCACGTTACGGCATGCCAAGAAAGCGATCGATGCAGGGGTCGATGGTTTGATACTGGTGTGCCATGGTGCTGGCGGCCATGCCGGGCGGTTAAATCCCTTTGCGTTTGTGGCCGAAGTGCGCCGCTTTTACGACGGCCCGTTAGTGCTGGCAGGGGCGATTAGCAAAGGCGAACAGATCGTTGCCGCCCAGGCGCTAGGCGTGGACTTGGTGTATATGGGCACGCGCTTTATTGCTACCCAAGAGGCAAACGCTCAAGCGGCCTATAAACGGATGGTGCTGGACGCAGCGGCAGGCGACATTGTCTATACCAACCTGTTTACCGGCGTGTACGGTAACTATCTGCGGCAAAGTATTGAGCAGGCGGGATTGGATCCTGATGCGCTGCCTGAAGGTGATAAAACCTCTATGCGTTATGGCTCAGGGGGGAGCAGTAAGGCAAAAGCGTGGCGGGATATCTGGGGTGCAGGACAGGGCGTGGGCGGTATTGCCTCTATGCGCAGCGTGGCCGAAGAAGTGGCCACGCTGCGTGCAGATTATCAAAAAGCGCTGGATCAATTTCGGCGACTTTGACGAAATGCCGCCGCTTTCAGGCAGCAGTTAACAGATCGCTGACCGTTTCGAGATGGTAGTCGCTGTCGCCCAGGTAGTGATCGAACATTACCAGGTGCTTGGCGTAGTTAGCGACATAGCACTCTTCGGTCATACCTATTGCCCCATGCAGCTGGATCGCCTGTTCGGCAATAAAACGAGCCGATTCACCACAGTAGGCTTTGGCCGCGGCAACTTTGTAATCCCGTTCGCTGGCTGGTAGCGCGAGACTAGTGGCGGCTAAAATCGCCATGGAGCGGGACTGCTCCAGATGCAGGTGCATATCGACCATACGGTGCTGCAGGGCCTGGAAGGTCGAAAGCGGCAGGCCAAACTGCTTGCGCTCTTTTAGATAAGCAAGGGTTTGGTCGCAGGCCTCCTCCATTGCGCCGATGGCTTGGGCGCAGAGCGCTGCCCGGCCAACGGCCAGTACCTCCGCTAGTACATCGCTAACATCTTCACTCAGGCAGTTAGTTAATGGCAGCGTGACGCTGTCCAGCGTCAGATCACCGGCGGGCTGGTCGTCGATAGTGCGATATAGGTTCGTCGATGTGCCCGGTGCGTCAGCCGGTACAATAAACACTCCCAGCTTGCCGTTAGCTAATCGAGCGGTGACCAGCGTTGCCGCTGCGGCTTCAAGGTTTAGTACCACATCTTTTCGACCGGTTAGCTGCCATTGGCCATCTTGCTGGGTAGCTTGGGTAGCTACCGAAAAGGCATCGTAGCGGGCGCCAACCTCTTGCCAAGCAAGCGCCAACTGATGCTCACCTTCAAGCAATGGGGCTAGCCACCGGGTTTGCTGTTCGCTGTTGGCGGTAAGCGCCAGCAGTTGGCCGGGCAGCACTAGGCCAGCCAGATAGGGCTCGGGCACTAAGCCTCGTCCGAATGCCTGCATAATAATCATCAGGTCGGTGCCATCGCCCCCTAGCCCGCCAACGTCTTCGCTGAAGGGCATATGCAGTAGTCCCAGCTCGGCAAAGGTGCGCCATAGTACAGAAGAGCCGTTTGGAGCAGCGGCCAGCATAGCGCGGCGCTGCTCGGGGTAAACCTGGTCGGCCACCAAGCGGGTGAGCGTATCTTCGAGCATGCGTTGCTCGTCGGTTAAAGCAAAATCCATGGTGACCTCACATGTTTAAAATGGTTTTGGCGACGATACTTTTTTGTATTTCATTGGCGCCGCCATAAATCGACAGCTTACGACGATTGAAGTACTGAGCGCTGGCGGAAGCTTTTTGGGTGCGCTCGTCATCCAGGCTGTCGTCGCCATGCAGGAAGTCGGGAAAGAATGGCAGCGCAGCAGGGCCAAGGGCGCGACGGGTAAGCTCACTTAGCTCTTGTCGAAGCTCAGACCCGCGTACTTTCAGCAGCGAGCTCTCTGCGCCGGGCACACCGCCATCTCGGGCAGCGGCAAGGACGCGCAGGTTAGTTACTTCCAGCGCCATAAGTTCGAGTTCCGCTTTCACCACCCGCTGACGGAAGCTGGGTAGCTCCATCAGCGGTTTACCACGATGTTGAATCCGGCTCGCCAGGGACTTCAAGTGGCGCAGCGCCTGCTTGGCGTGACCAAGCCCCGCAATCCCCGTACGTTCATGGGTGAGCAGGAACTTAGCGCAGGTCCAACCCTGGCCCTCTTCACCGACACGGTTGTCTACGGGTACCCGCACGTTGTCTAAAAAGATTTCGTTAACTTCGTGGGCGCCATCAAGGGTAATAATTGGCCGCACGGTGACACCCGGTATCTGCATATCAATCAGCAGAAAGCTGATGCCCGCCTGCTTCTTGGCGTCTGGATCGGTGCGCACCAGGCAGAACAGCTTATTGGCGTGCTGGCCCAGGGTCGTCCAGGTTTTCTGACCATTGATGATATAGTGGTCGCCATCGCGCACGGCGCGGGTATTTAAACCCGCTAAATCAGAGCCTGCCCCGGGCTCTGAGTAGCCTTGGCACCACCAATCCTGGTTGCTCAAAATGCGCGGCAGGTAGTGCTGTTGCTGCTCGACAGTGCCGAATTTCATGATGACGGGGGCCACCATATTAACGCCGAAGGGCACGACCGTAGGCGCATGGGCCGCGGCGCACTCTTCGTCGAAAATATGCCGCTGTACCGGCCCCCAGCCTGGGCCGCCGAACTCTTTTGGCCAGTTCGACGCTAACCAACCCTGTTTGCTAAGAATATTCTGCCAGCGCAGGTAGTCATCAGCGCGCAGATGGCGGCCCAAGCGCACGCGCTGGCTGATATCGCTGGGCAGTGCATCGGCTAGAAAGCGGCGTAACTGTTCGCGAAATGCCTGCTCTTCGGGGCTAAAGGTAAGGTTCATGCTATACATCCATAGCTGCAGTTGAGAGCGTGGCCTGGCGGTGTGGCCCTCCTAGATGACGCGGATAGCCAAACGCTTCCACCGCGAGCAAATCGATGTCACTTTCCCGGTAGCAGAAGCCCTGTTCCGACATATTGACACTCACCTGTTCAAGCGCTGACTGCTTCTCACTGGCTGCAGCTTGCTGAATGGCAGCATGCATCGAGCGAAGCATGCTTTTTTGCTGGCTGACCACGATGTTTAGTCGCAACGCTTTAAGCGTGAGTGCGGCTCGATGCTGAATAAGTGGCTCTGCGCTTACGTTGATTAGCTCAGCGATATGGCCATTTTCAGCAATGATCAGGCTTAGCGCATTATCGCTGGAGCTGCCGGTGCCAATTTCTTCCAGTGCGACTACAGGGCAATTTGCGGGGGAATCCTGAGTAGCATTCGGTGCCAGTAGACAAAGTTCGGTGGCCTCGTTGGACGCGCTGGTTAAGCTAATGCCCGCCTTTTGTGCGGCTTTCTGCAGACGTTCAAAGAGCGGATGCTCGCCGACCAGCGCCACGTGTTTAAAAGCACTCGCTTTCTCAATATTGGGCACCAAGTGGGGGCTGCGTGCGGCAAAAAACAGATGAATAAGCCCGGCGCGCTGGGGGGAGTCCATACAGGCTAGAAACAGCTCCCGCTCGCGGCGTAATCCAGCCTCAAGTGATTCGGCTTCCACGCAGGCCTGAATCGCTTCAACAATGCGAAACGGCGAGAACAGTTCGGGAGATTGTTGGTTAAGCCGATCCAACGTTGCAGTGATGGCCTGGGGATTCGCCGCTGGGGCAGAAAGCTGGCCGGTGATGCGGGGTGTTAGGGTGCCTGCCAGCACTTCCTGGGCGGCGGCTAAGCCCGCTTCAAGGGGCGTTTGAGCGTTGCTGATAGCATCGATAATACCCGCCTCAAGCGCTTCTTCAGCCTCCACAAAACGCCCGCTGGTAATCATCTCTAATGCGCGCTCAACGCCAACTAAGCGTGGCAAACGCTGGGTGCCTCCCGCGCCAGGCAGTAGGCCCAGCTTTACCTCTGGTAGCCCTAAGCGGGTTCCCGCCAGCGCGATTCGGTAGTGGCAACCGAGTGCCACTTCCAAACCGCCGCCCAGGGCCGTGCCGTGCAGGGCGGCGATCAGCGGTTTTGGGCAGGCTTCCAGGAGGGTAATCACATCGGGCAGCAGAGGAGCTTGAGGCGGCTTACCAAACTCACGAATATCCGCCCCGGCAATAAAAGTACGGCCATCGGCTAGCACGACCAGCGCTTTAGCATCTGCGTCGGCGATACCCTCTTTGAGCGCGTTGACTAAGCCGCTGCGCACGGCGTGCCCCAAGGCATTAACCGGCGGGTTAGCAATTTGGATAACGCCTATATCACCGTGGCGCTGGTAGTGAACGGACATAGTTAGGCTCTCGTATTTCGTATGATAGTGAATTGAAAAAATAACCTTGGCGTTCCATCTGTTAAGCAGCAGAGGCGCTATGCGAACGCTGATGGTGGCGCTGGCTTAAGCGTGCCATCAAAACGCCGGGCACTAGCGCAGCAAGCGCGAGGCCGATCAGTTCCCACTGGCTAAGAGGCACCATTCCACCGCCAGGCAGTGCCAGCAACAGCCCCGCGATCAGTACCAGGGCGCGAATAATGATCTCCTGCAGTGCGCCATAGCCCAATCGGCCAACGCCCATCAGGTAGCCCTGCATGGCAGAGGCAAACAGAATGATGCCGATCACGGCCTGTATAAAGACAGCCACGATCACCAGTGGTGCGCCCTGCATAATCAGCGCGGGGTTGAGTACGAATAGGAAGGGAATAAAGTAGATCACGCTACCCAGCCGCATGGCCTGCAGGCCCGTTTCCATAGGGCGGGCACCGGCCACGGTGGCGGCGGCAAAGGCCCCCAGGGCGACCGGCGGAGTAATAAAACTCAGCATGCCCCAGTAAAGGATGAACATATGCACCGCCATGGGATCCAGTCCTCCGCCTTGAATCAGCGCGGGGGCTAACGCAACGGCTAGGAAAATATAAGCGGCCGTCACGGTCATGCCGATGCCGAGCACGAAGCTGGTAACGGCGCCCATAATCAGCAGCAGCGGCACGCTGCCGCCAGCAATATTGATAAAGTCGTTAGCAATGGTGCCAGAAAGACCGGTCATAGAAAGCGCACCGACCAGCATGCCCACGCCGGCCAAAATAGCGATGAGCTCGGCAAACAGCTTGGCGGCAGACGACAGCGTGTCGGCCACGTCCTTCCAGCCCCAGCGGTTATGCTTGGAAAGCTGGTTCAGCACTAACAGCAGAGCGGTGGCGTAGAAAGGCGCTACGGCTTCGCGCTGCATAATCAGCAGCATCCAGACTAATAACGCGAAGACAAAAATAAAGTACCAACCCTCTTTGAGGGTTTGCCAAAGCGAAGGCAGCTCAACGGCGGGTAAGCCTTTAATGTCGTGGCGCGCCGCATAGGCATCAATCTGAATAAACAGACCCAGGAAATACAGAATCGAAGGAATGACGGCGGCCAGCGCCACAGCGGAGTAGGGAATGTCCAAAAACATCGCCATGACAAAAGCGGTGGCGCCCATAACAGGGGGCATCAATACACCGCCGGTTGAGGCGCAGGCTTCTACACCGCCTGCAAAGGAGCGGCTCATACCGATACGACGCATGGCGGGAATCGACAAAACACCGGTGGTCAGTACGTTACTGATCACGCTGCCGCTCATGGAACCCATCAGGCCGCTGGAGAAAATCGACACCTTCGCGGGGCCGCCGCGCACATGGCCCAGCAGCGCAAATGCCAGGTTGATAAAAAACTTACCGCCGCCACTTTTTTGCAGCACGACACCAAACACCAAAAAGCCGATCACCAGGCCCGCGAACGCCTGCAGCGGCACCCCCATGATGCTTTCGGTACTCATGGTGTGGTACATAGCGGTCTGTTCAAGAGTCGAAGGAAACGCCTGGATAGGGCCGGGGACGATATCCGCCACCAGCGGGTAAAGAGAGAAGACACCCGCAATGATAGCAATCGGTAAACCGCCTGCCCGGCGAGCCGCTTCGATAATGAGCAGCCAGTAGGCATAGCTGGCATAAATGGCGATCTCTGGCGCAGAAAAGGCCCAGCCGCGCTCCAAAATAGGTACTGCGTTGTAAACAAAATAGCCGCCAACGATAAGCGTGAAGGCGCTCAATGTGTAGTCGTACCAGGGAATAGGCTGCTCTTGTTGGCGACTGCGCATGGGCCAAAGCAAAAACACCAGCGGTAGCAGTAGCGCTACAACGGCGTAGTAGAACTGCGTCTCCAGACCCGTAACGAAAGTCATTAAGCCAACGTTAAACAGATAATCCAGAGTCATCGCCATCAAAAAGACGGTGACCGTGGCGGGTATCCAGCGCAGCGCAGGGGGAAGCTGACGAATTTGGCTGATCTTTTCTTTAACCTGCTGATTATTGGCAGGCGAGGTATCTGTGGTCATGGGAAACATCCGTCAAACAGCAGGGGCGGCAAGTGCCGCCCCGTGGCGTATCACTCAAAGATTGGCTCGAAACCGGCATCGCTCAGCGCGGTGGCACGGGCTTCCATCCAGTCGGCAGTAAATGCCTCATCATCACTGGGTGCGTCTTGCATAAAGCTTTCCCAAGCGGTTAACAGCACGTTCTGGCGTTCAACGAGTTTGTCCTGGTGGTCCTGCATTTCATCAGTCCATACATCAATTTCTTTGTAGTACTCTACGACCGCATCGTGGAACGGCACTACCCATTGAAGATCTTGTTGCTCTAGTGCATAGCCAAGTGCGCCTGGAGCGTTGTCTTTATAGTCATCAAAGTTTTCCTGCATCGCTTTAATCAGCCCATAAGCGACGTTGTCTTCCAGGTCTTGATTGGCCACTACAATCGGGTATGGGTAGCTGGCGCTTGGTACGGGGTTGTCGGCGCTAATACCTCCAGCGCCTGTGGTAATTTCATGGGGACGAAAATAGGGGGCAACTGCGGTTAGGCGCTCCCAGCCTGCTTCATTTTCCGGGTCCAGTACTGGCCAACTAATGCCGCGCGGACTGCTGGCCAACTGCTGGGCTGGTGGGGTAACGGTAGTAGTAAACGAGGCATCTACATCACCAGCAATAATGCCGTCGAAAGAGCGCCCGTAGCCGGGGTAATCAATCCGCTCAACGTCATCCCAGGTCAAACCGCCAAAGGCTAGATACGCCTCAGTACCTTTATTGAGGGCATCGTCGCCACGGATATAGGCGATGCGTTTGCCCGCCAAGTCAGCGGGCGTTTCAACGTCCAGGTCGCCCGCGACCGCAAGGGAGAGGCCAAAAGAGGCGGTGGAAGTGGTAATGACGCGAAGTGGCTGAGGGCCCCAGTCACGGTCTGCAAACATCATTACACCTTCTGCACCGTAGTAGCTGGCGATCCCGCAGGCGCAAAGGTCAACGCGGCCCTGCTTAAGCGGCGTCATGCGTGATACATCGTTATCACCCGGCAGAATGCGTACTGACGAATCGTATTTGTTCTGCAGCATATTGCCGATGGCGACGGCTTGGGCATAGCCACTTGAGTTGGTGCCATAGGCTGTCCAGGCCATGGTGCCTGGCAGTTCAATTTCGTTGGCGTGGCTGACTGCTACGCCGAGTAGCGATAGAGGTAAGGCGGCAATAAGTAGGCGTTGAGCGAAGGGACGCATTGGGATGCTCCTTTATTGTGGTTGTAGTGACGTTGATGGTTATGGCTAGTTGCTTGCTATTTGACTTAGAGTGTTTTGCTCTGCGGTATTGTATTTTGCTAAATGGTCGAGTGATAGTAGAGAAGCCGCTGGGTGGCTGTCAATGCCGTTGTTAGCAGCGGCGTCCGTTAGTCAACAACCGGCATAAAAAAACCAGGCAATTGCCTGGTTTTCAGAGTAATGGTGAGTGCTATCCAGCTACGAGAATTCTCGCCAAGCGGCGTAGGTGCTTAGAAATACCCGTCCGGTAAGCGCATCCAGGAAGTCACTTTTCTTAAGTTGATCCATCACCGGGCCTTTGACCTCGGATAAATGCAGTTTTACATCGGAGTCTTTTAAGCGTGCGTTGATCGCATCCAGGCTCTCTAACGCCGAGGCATCGATCAGGTTGACCGCCGAACAGATCAGCACAACGTGCTCAAGCTCGGGTTGGCTCGCCACCAGGTTATAAACGGTATCTTCCAAATAGCGTGCATTGGCAAAGTAGAGGCTCTCATCGATGCGCAAGAGGGCAACGTTATTGACCGTTTCGACATCGTGGCGGGTAGTGTTTCTAAAGTGTTCGGTACCGGGCACGCGACCTACCAAGGCGCTATGGGGACGGCTGGTGCGGTACAAAAACAGCGCAATAGAGAGAGTCACGCCGCTGATGATGCCGGCTTCAACGCCTTCGCCCAGCGTTAGTAAAATCGTTATCGCCATGGCGGCAAAGTCGCTGCGGGAGTAGCGCCAGGTTTGGCGCAGCATGGGGATGTCTACCAGCGTCAAAATCGAAACGGTAATCGTCGCGGCCAGGGTCGCGATGGGCAGATAGTAGAGCCAACCGGTAAACGACATGGTGACCAGCGCAATACCTAGCGCCGCAAAGGCACCAGCGGCAGGTGTTTGCGCACCCGCATCGTAGTTAATAACGGTGCGGGACAACCCACCGGTTACCGGCATGCCACTGGAAAACCCGGCGGCTAAATTGCTGGCACCCAGGCCCACCAGTTCCTGATTGGGAGAGATGCGCTGGCGCCGTTTAGCGGCCAACATCTGGCCCATGGAGACCGACTCAACAAAGCCGACCAGGCTAATCAGCAGCGCAGGGATTAGCAGGGCCCGCCATAGCGAGTAGTCTGCCCAAGGGAAGCTTAACGTGGGTAAACCACCGGGAATTTGCCCTACCACGGAGACGCCTTTATCGGCCAACTGCCAATGCCAGGTCACTAGGGTGGTAATGACAACCGCAAAGACCGGCCCCGCTTTGGCGATCAAGTCCGATAGGGTATTTGGCAGACCCATTTTGTGCAGGGTGGCTTTACCTTGGCGCCGCATGGCAATCAAGAACAGTAGGGTTCCACTGCCAATCAATAAGGTGGGTAAGTTAAGGGTGGCTAAGTTGGGCAGCAGAGTAATAAGGCGCTCCACCAGGGTAAAGCCACTACTCTCAACCCCCAGTAAGCTGCCGAGTTGGCTAGCCGCGATCAAAATACCCGATGCCGTTAAGAAGCCGGAAATAACCGGGTGGCTGAGGAAATTACTGAAAAAACCCATCTTCAGCAGCCCCATAACGACCAACATGCCGCCGGAAAGCAGTGACAGAATCAGTGCTGCCTGTAAGTAGGTCTCTGTGCCTGCGGCTGCTACCGAGGAGAGCGCGGCACCAGTCATCAGCGCGATGATCGCTACCGGCCCGACCGCGAGGGTTTTGCTGGTGCCAAACAGGGTATAGATCAGTTGCGGCAGGATGCTGGCGTAGAGGCCCACTACCGCGGGTAGCCCTGCTAGCAGCGCATAGGCCAGCGATTGGGGAATGACCATCACGGTGACGATCAAGCCCGCCAAAAGGTCGGCCCCCAATAGGCGTTTATGGTAGTGGGGGAGCCATGTCAGGATCGGCAAGTAGCGCTTTAGCATGGGGTCCTGGTGTTGTAGAAGTGGCAGAACCAAGAGAGTAAGGGATATTCCATTTTATTGCAGTGCTTATATTCATTTTCACTGCGGTAACCCAATGATGACCAAGTGCTTATAGGATTTGTATCTTCTCCAAAAGTGCTACTTCCTTCCCCCAAAGTGCTACTTCTTTCATAAGCATTACACGCTAAGCTTAGTCGCAAAGGGGGTTGAGCCCCCAGAAGTAGTATTTTCGATACTCAATAACATCAATAAAAGAGTACAGCTCATGCGCTTACTGCGATTGTGTGTTCCGGTGCTGTTTGTAGTGCTGTCGATAGGGCTTGCCATGCAAGGCGGTCTGTGGCGTTATTTGGCACTTCTATTCGCCGCGCTAGGCGGTGGCGCTATGCTACTCAGCGTGCTGGAAGGCGTCTACCGAGCCGACCAACGTCGCCTGGAACAGCAGCGGTTTGGCTTTAAGCCGCTGCGTGATTACCGTTCGCTTCGCGCCATGGCCTACCGGTTAATGAACCGCGCTAGCAGCACCGCGATTGCCTCGGCAGAAGTGTCACACTATGCCGACCTGATGGATCAGCGTCTCTCAAAGCAAGAAACCATGGCCCGTGAAGCTTCATCGAGCATGAAGGCCATTAATGCAGCCATTATGCAGGTGAGTGCCAGCGCCAGCCAAGTGGCAGCGCTAGCAGAGAGCGCCCGGGAGGCCAGTCATCACAACCATGCTGAACTGGACGATATTATTCAGGACATGAGCGATGTTGCCGACCGCTCAAACCAAGCGCTGGAAATGCTGACCGCGCTGAACGATAAAATTGAGCGTGTGCGTAACGTTACCTCCATGATTGAGGATATCGCTGAACAAACCCATCTGCTGTCGCTCAATGCTTCAATTGAAGCGGCCCGAGCGGGTGAACACGGACGAGGGTTTGCAGTCGTCGCCGGAGAAGTGCGCGACCTAGCACTCAAGACCTCTACCGCGACGCAAAGTGTCGATGAGCTGGTTAAGGATATGCATCAGAGCGGCCAGTCGGTCGTCGCCACTATGGGCCATTTAATGACCCGTATCAGCGAGCGCTCCAAGGGGCTGCAAGTGGTTGGCAACAGTCTGGGTACGATGACTCAAGAATTCGACCAGGTGCAGAGTGAAATTACCCGTGTTGCTGATGCAATGGAAAACACTCGCCAACATAGTCAAACCGTGGCGGACAGTCTGGGCCAGTTGGAAGATGATGTAGATGAAGGCAATCGTAATATGCATGATTTGGCCGAGCAGGCCCGAGCATTGATGGAGGCTGCAGAAGGAGTCGATGGTGAACTGGCTCAGCAGCATCTAGAGGGCCGCCACCAGCAGGTATTCCACGCTGCACGATTAACCGCCGATAAGTTGGGTAAGTTGCTGGAAAAAGCGATTGCCAGCGGAGAACTTTCAGACACCCGCCTGTTCCAGCCCCACTATGAACAGATTCCGGGTACGCAGCCGCCGCAATATAAAACCGGCTTTGATAGTTTCACTGATAGGTATCTGCCCGATTTGCAGGAACCATTGCTCACTCAGCTAAGCTTAAGCTATGCCATTGCCTGTGACCGTAAAGGCTATGTGCCGACCCATAACAAAGCAGTCAGCCTCGCGCCAACCGGTGACTACGCGCACGATTTAAAATTCTGCCGCAACAAGCGCATTTTCGATGACCCGACAGGCAGCCGTTGTGGGGCTCATGAAAAACCGCTGCTACTGCAAACCTACAAGCGCGATACCGGCGAAATCATGCACGACCTCTCTGTGCCGGTGTATGTGCAGGGTAAGCACTGGGGCGGTTTCCGGGTTGGCTACCAGCCTGAGCGTGATATAGCGGCTCCCCCAGCGTTGCAGTCAGAGGCCGCCCTAGTCCCCCCGCTTGCACTAACCAGCCGTAGCGTAGCGCGGGCGTGATTGCCATGCCGACCAGGAGTAGAGCGCGAGCCCGGCCCAAATAAGCACAAACGTTGCCAGCTGGATAAGGCCAAGGGGCTCGCCGAACACGGTTAAGGCAATTAGAAACTGGATGCTGGGGTTGATGTACATCAAAAAGCCCAGGGTCGCCAAACGCAACCGGCGTGCCGCGCCGGCAAAGGCCATTAACGGCAGCGCGGTCAAAGCCCCACTGGCGATCAGCAGGCCAGTCGATGACGTATCTTGTAGAAAATGCGAGCTGCCGTTCCAGCTTAACCAGCTCAAGGCGATCAGGGCGAGGGGGAATAGGAGTAGGGTTTCCACAAACAGGCCTGATAAACCGTCCAGCGGCACCTGCTTACGAAACAGGCCGTAACTGCCGAAGCTTAACGCCAGTAGTAGACTAAGCCAGGGCAGCTCGCCAAGCATTACGAACTGTGTAGCAATCGCGATACTGGCCAAGCCCAGTGCGACCAGTTGCAACTTTGCCATCACTTCCCGAAGTACCAGCATACCTAGCGCGACGTTCACTAATGGCGTTAAGAAGTAGCCCAGGCTCGCCTGCAATACCTGCTTTGACTCCACCGCATAAATATAGATACCCCAGTTAAACGCAATCAATAGCGCACAGGCCAACACCCGACCAAGCCGCTTGGGTTCCCCCAAAGCGGTGACAACGGGCGGCCAGCGGCGCAGCAGGGTAATCAAGCCGACCAGAAATAGACACGCCCAAATGATACGGTGAATCAATATTTCAAAGGCGGGAACGCCGTCAAACAGGGCAAAAAATAGCGGAAAGCAGCCCCACATGGTGTAGGCAGTTAGCCCAAACATAACGCCTTTGACGGCATCAGGATCGCGTGTTGGGGTAGGAAGCATAGCAGCCTCATTATTTAAAGATGCTAATCTAGCATAAACGTTGCCTTGAGACTGACGAATTGGAGGTGTTAAGTGAGTCAACTTAGGAACACGCTAGTCCAGTGCGATCTGCGCTGGGAAGACCCCCAGGCCAACCACGCCCATCTTGAGAAGTTGCTGGGCGAGCTGGATAGCCGCGATACGGATCTTATTGTATTGCCAGAGATGTTTGCCACTGGCTTTACCATGAACTCCCGCGAAATGGCCCAGCCGATGGCGGAAAGTCAAAGCGTTGCCTGGCTACAGGCCCAAGCGAAGGCGCGCAACTGCGTGATGACCGGCAGCGTGGCGATCGAAGAGGACGATGAGTTTTATAATCGCTTGATTTGGGCAACTCCAGAGGGAGAGTTAACCCACTACGATAAGCGCCACTTATTCCGTATGGCCGGTGAGCATGAGCGCTATGGCATGGGCAGTGAGCGTAAAGTGGTAGAACTCAATGGTATTAAGCTACTACTGAGCGTTTGCTACGACCTGCGTTTTCCGGTGTGGATGCGCCAGCAGCCAGCAGAAGGGGAGCATTTCGAGTATGATGCGCTGCTGTGTATCGCCAACTGGCCAGCACCGCGTCGTCATCCATGGCGTACGCTGCTACAGGCCCGTGCGGTAGAGAACTTAAGCTATGTAATTGGCGTTAATCGCGTTGGAGAAGATGCCAAAGGGCTTGCTTATAGCGGCGACTCCCTGTTGGTCGACTTCAAAGGTGAAGCGTTAATTGATAAACCTGCCCATACCCCGTTTATAGAGACGGGCACGCTGGATAAAACTGCCCTTGATGCTTTTCGTGAAAAATTCCCTGCCTGGCAAGATGCCGACCACTTTAAGCTGCTGCCAGGAGTGGGTTAATGATGCGCCTTGATCGCTTTTTGAGTGAAACATCACCGTTAACCCGCAGCCTCGCCAAGCGGGCACTCAAAAATGGCGAAGTGACCCTAAACGGTGAGCCGATCAAACAGTCGGCAACCCAAATCGATACCGAAAACGATGTAGTGGTACTCAACGGCGAGCGGTTGGCGCTGGTAGGGTTGCGCTACATTATGCTGCACAAGCCCGTTGACGTTGAGTGCAACGCCCGTCGCGGGCTTTACCCGCGGGTGATCGATCTAATTGATCTGCCCAAAGCTGATCGATTACAGCCGGTAGGGAGGTTAGATGTGGATACCACGGGACTGCTGCTATTAACCGATGATGGCCAGTGGTCGCACCGTGTCACGTCACCGCGCCATCGCTGCGCCAAGGTGTATATCGCCGAGCTAGCGGAACCGATGGAAGGCGCGACAGCGGAGTGGGCGATTGGTCAAGTCGCCGATGGCCTGATGCTGGATGGAGAGGAGACCCCGACGCAGCCCGCAATACTCAGGCTGCTTTCGCCCACCCAGGCAGAACTCACCATTACCGAGGGGCGCTATCACCAGGTGAAGCGTATGTTTGCCGCCTTGGGCAATCACGTGAACTCACTGCACCGCAGCTCTATCGGTGACTTAGCGTTGGATGCCAACCTGGCGCCCGGCGAGTGGCGAGAATTAACCGTCGACGAAATCGCGCTTTTCTGAGTCCTTGCTTAAGTGCTCTATTAGCCGCTTCCCACAATGGTAGGCGGCTTTATTTTATCCGAATATTTATACCGTTATCTTTTGGTTCTGTCATTAATAATGCAAGTATCTTGGCTTGATAAAGTTAGTAAATCCGAGTTCGTGAGTCAGAGCTAGTGAGTCAGATGCGCAGCGGCAATCAGCGCTTGAGTATAAGCGTGCTGTGGCGCTGAAAGCACCTCTAGGCAGGGGCCTTGTTCGACCACTTCGCCATCCTTGAGCACCATAATACGGTGTGCCATGGCACGCACAACGGCTAAGTCATGGCTTATGAATAAATAACTTAGCTGACGGCGTGCCTGCAGATCGCGCAACAGGGCGACTAGCTGCTTCTGCACGGTACGGTCTAACGCCGAGGTTGGCTCATCCAGCACCAGCAGTTCCGGTTCTAAGATAATCGCTCTTGCTACGGCAATTCGCTGGCGCTGACCGCCGGAGAACTCGTGTGGGTAGCGCGCGGCACAGCTCTCAGGCAAACCTACCTCGTGCAGCGTTTGATTAACCCGCTGGGCGACTTCTTCAGTGGTGAGATGAGGGTGGTGAAATCGCAGCCCTTCACTGACGATATCAAACACCGGCATACGCGGTGAAAGCGCGCCATAGGGGTCTTGAAACACCATCTGCAAGCGGTGACGGTGGCGACGTAACGCATCGCCGGTTAGGGCGCTTAGTTTATCGTTGCCAAGGGTAACATCGCCTTGGCTAGAGACTAGCCGCATGACTGCTGAGGCCAGCGTGGTTTTACCCGAGCCGGACTCACCTACAATGCCCAGGGTTTCCCCTGGTGCTATTTGGAAATCTATTGGATGTACCGCCACAAAAGCGGGGGGTTGGCGCTTAAATAAACCAGTTTTAGGACGCTTAAAGCTCACGCTCAATTGACGAGCGGTCAGTAGCGGCGCTGCATGCTCTATAGTTTGGGGCCTACCTTCCGGCTCAGCGGCGAGTAGCGCTTTAGTGTAATCGCTTTGCGGGTGTTGAAAGACCTGCTCCACTGGGCCGATTTCCTGAATGCGCCCCTGGTACATAACGCATATGCGATCGGCATGGCGGCGCACCAGGTTTAAGTCGTGGCTGATAAACAGCATACCCATGCCATGGTGATCGCGCAGTTCACACAGCAGAGCAAGAATCTCTTGCTGTACCGTGACGTCCAGCGCGGTGGTAGGTTCATCGGCAATGAGTAGTGAGGGATTGTTGGCAATCGCCATGGCAATCATCACCCGCTGGCGCTGCCCACCCGAGAGTTGGTGGGGCCAGGCATCCAACAGTTCATCCGGGCGCGGCAGTTTCACTTGTTCCAGCAGTTCTTTGCAGCGCTCACGGGCCGCATGTCCGCGTAGCCCTTGATGCAACCGCAACGCCTCAGCAATCTGCTTGCCTACCCGATGCAGCGGATTGAGCGAGGTCATCGGTTCCTGAAAGATAAAGCCGACGCGGTTGCCACGCACTGTGTTCCACTCAGTTTCCGTTAAATTGGCCAGATTGGTATCACCCAGCCAGCGTTCGCCTTGAACGCTGGCATTACTGGGCAGCAGGTTCACCATGCCCAGTGCCGATACCGATTTACCCGAGCCGGACTCACCGACAATGGCCAGGGTTTCACCTGCATGGAGGGTGAGTGAGAGTGAGTGAACCACCGGGGTGTTATCGAAAGCGACATCAAGGTGTTCAATGCGCAGCAGGGGATTAGGCATGCTGACTCTCCTGGGCTGGGCCTGCTTGGCGCTGTTGTACGTGGCGGGGGTCAAAGGCGTCGCGCAAGCCCTCGCCGATAAATACCAGCAGTGACAGCATGATCGCCAGGGTCATAAACGCCGTGATGCCCAGCCAAGGGGCGTGCAGATTGTTTTTGCCCTGGGCCGCCAGTTCACCTAGCGAGGGAGCACCCGGCGGTAGGCCGAAGCCGAGAAAATCCAGAGCGGTCAAGGTGCCAATGGCGCCGGTAAACAGAAATGGGATAAACGTCAGCGTGGCGACCATGGCATTGGGTAGCACGTGACGCCACATGATCAAGCGTGACGGCAAGCCCATGGCTTTGGCCGCGCGCACATACTCCAAATTGCGTGCACGCAGGAACTCGGCACGCACGATATCCACCAAACCCAGCCACGAAAAGAGCAGCATAATCCCCAGCAGCCACCAAAACCCCGGCTGAACAAAGCTGGCTAAAATAATCAGCAGGAACAGCACCGGTAAGCCGGACCAAATTTCAGTAAACCGCTGACCAATTAAATCAATTTTGCCGCCAAAGTAGCCCTGTACACCGCCCACCACCACACCGACGACTAACGATCCTGCGGTGAGTACCAGTGCAAAGGCTACCGAGAGTCGAAAGCCATAAATCACCCGCGCGGTCACATCCCGCCCTTGGTCATCGGTGCCTAGCCAGTGGCGGCTATCCGGCGGAGCCGGAGAAGGACGGGTCATATTCATATCCAGGGTCTGGTATGAAAACGGAATGATGGGCCATAGCGCCCAGCCGTGATCATCAATTTGTTGCTGAACAAAGGGATCCAGATAGTCCGTTCGGGTCGGTAGAAAACCGTCAAACTCGGTTTCTGGGTAGTCTACCAGCATGGGAAAGTACCACTGGCCGTCATACTGCATGATGATTGGTTTGTCGTTGGCAATTAGCTCGGCAAACAGGCTAAGGATAAACAGCGTGGCAAATAACCAAAGTGACACCCGTGCACGACGATTGGCTTTAAAAGCGGCCAGTCGACGGCGAGTAATAGGCGATAAACGTGATGATAAAGAGGCCATTATCACGACTCCCGAGTCGAAAAATCGATACGCGGGTCTACCCACACGTAGGTCAAATCGGAAATCAGCTTGAGGATTAAGCCGATCACGGTATACAGGAATAGGGTGCCAAAAATTACCGGGTAATCCCGCTGCATGACCGCTTCGAAGCCGAGCAGGCCCAGCCCATCCAGGGAGAAAATCACTTCGATAAGCAGCGCGCCGGTGAAGAAAATGCCGATCATTGCGGAGGGTAGGCCCGCGATAATAATCAGCATGGCATTGCGAAACACATGGCCGTAAAGCACGCGCCGCTCGTCGGCGCCCTTGGCGCGGGCGGTAATCACATACTGCTTGTGAATCTCATCAAGAAAGCTGTTTTTGGTTAGCATCGTCAGTGTGGCAAAACTGCCAATCGAGGCGGCGATAACCGGCAGTGTGATATGCCAGAAGTAGTCTTTGACCTTGCCCCAGGCTGAAAGCTGGTCGAAGTCGGGTGAGGTCAAACCGCGTAAAGGGAATAAGTCCCAGTAGGTGCCCCCGGCAAACAGGACAATGAGCAGGATGGCAAATAGGAAGCCCGGAATGGCATAGCCGACAATCACTAACCCCGAGGACCAGACGTCAAACCGGGAGCCGTGGCGTAGCGCCTTTTTAATGCCTAAGGGGATAGAGATTAAATAGACCAGCAGTGTCGTCCACAGCCCCAGTGATATGGAAACCGGCAGTCGCTCGATCATCAGCTCGGTGACTGGGCGGTCGCGGAAGAAACTGGTGCCAAAATCGAGGGTGAGGTAATCCGCCATCATGCCGATAAAGCGTTCGTGGGCGGGTTTGTCAAAACCAAACTGCTGCTCCAGCTGTTCGATAAAGCGTGGGTCAATACCTCGGGCTCCCCGGGAGTCATCGCTGACTTGGACGTCGGCGCCACCCATATCCAAGCGGGTGCTGGCCATGGCGTCGGCGCCTTCAAAACGCGCCAACATCTGATCAATTGGCCCGCCCGGCGCCGCCTGAACAATAATAAAATTGAGTAGCATGATCCCGAAAAGGGTCGGAATCATTAGCAGCAGTCGGCGTAGGGTATAACGGGCCACAGAGTACTCCGAGGTTTATGACGATGAAACCGTTGAGGACAAGCCGTTGCGCTAAAGCAGTTGTAACATAGCCGGAGTTAACGGCCGCGCTGGCGGCGCTGAAGTTCTGCTTCACGGTCGGTGTCTACCCACCACGCATCCAGATCCATGGCGTATTTGGGGAAGGGTTCGGGGTAGCCGAACTTATCCCAAATGGCGATGCGGGTCTCCCCAGAGTGGTAATGGGGAATCACATAGAACCCCCAGCGCAGCACCCGATCCAGCGCGCGCGTGGCGGTATCCAACTCTTCGCGGCCATTAGCACTAATGATCTCTTCCACCAGTGCATCGACCGCCGGGTGTGCCAGCGCCATCCGGTTACGGCTTTGCGGTGCCTCGGCGGCGGCGCTGGTCCAGAAATCGCGCTGCTCATTGCCTGGGTTGTTCGACTGAGGGAAATGACTGATCACTATGTCATAGTCATAATTACGCTGCCGGTTTAAATATTGATTAATATCAACGATACGCAGCGAAGTCTGTACACCCAAGCGGGCCATGTTGCGGAGCATGGGCTGCACCACCCGTTCAAGCCCTGAGTCGTAGAGCAACACTTCCAGGCTTAAAGGCTGGCCGGTTTGTTGGCTAACCAGTATGCCGTCTTCAACGCCATAACCTGCCTCGCGGAGGAGGTCGAGCGCTTTTCGAAGCCGCTCACGCAGTTCGATGGGCTGATCGATAGGCAGTGGCTGGGTGAAGAGACGGTCAGAGCCATGAGATGCAATCAACTCCTCCCGAAAGGGCTCCAATAGCGCCAGTTCCTCCTCAGAGGGTAAGCCGGTGGCTTCCATCTCTGAGTTTTGGAAAAAGCTCTCGGTGCGCTGGTAGGTGCCGTAAAAAATATTGGTGTTTAGCCACGGGAAGTCGAAGGTAAGGCTCAATGCTTCACGGACTCTGGGGTCTTGAAATTTCTCTTTACGCTGATTGAAGACAAACGCCTGCATCATCGAAGGATTAACGTCAGGTACCGTTAGCCGCTTTACCAAGCCCTCTTCATAAGCTGGGAAGTCGTAGCCAATTGCCCAGGTGGCGGCGCGGGCATCGGTACGAAAGTCGGTGAGACCCGCTTTAAATGCTTCCCAGGCAATATCCCGATCACGATAGTAGTCGTAAATGATGCGATCAATGTTGTAACGGCCAACGTTGACCGGCAAACCTTTACCCCAGTAATCCTCATCGCGCTGGTAGACAATTCGCCGTCCAGGATCTACTTCGCTAATGCGGTAGGGCCCGGAGCCTGGGTGTGCCGCAAGGGTGGGGGAGGTGAATTCGCGGGGCTCCCAGTAGTGGCGGGGAAGTATGGGTAACTGGGCGACGATTAACGGCAGTTCTCTTGATTGAGTATCGTTGAAGGTGAACCGTACCTGATGCTCATTGAGGGCGGTGGCTTCTTCCACCCCCGCGTAGTAACTGGCGTAAAACGGATTTCCCTCTTCGCGGAGCAAGTTAAGCGAGAACACCACATCGTAGGCAGTGACAGGCTCTCCATCTTGAAAACGCGCTTCAGGGCGCAGATCGAACTCAATCCACTCTCTGTCAGGGTCAAGGCGCACGCCCTCTGCCAGCAAGCCGTAAAGGCTAAAGGGCTCATTGGGGTTACTGGCCATGAGAGTGTCATAAATTTGTGAAATGCCGGTAACCGGCGTGCCGCGAATAATAAACGGATTGGTCGAGTCAAAGCTGCTCCCCACGGCGGTATGGGTAATGGTGCCGCCTTTGGGGGCTTGAGGATTTACATGCGAGAAGTAGGGGAAATCGGCTGCTAGTTCAGGGCTATCGTAAAGCGATAGCCCATGAACTGTTTCAACAGGTACCACGTTGTTTGCGTCGGTGTTCAAGTCACCCACCACATTGGTGTTGCTGGCGGTGACAGACGAATCACTGTTAGACGTCGACTCTGACGCTATCGTTTCGACGTCTGAAGCCAGTATTGAAACGTTGAACAGCAGGCCACTGATGAGTAGAAGCGTTTTCGCAAAAAACAAACCACGCGGCATTTCAGACATCCCATGTGAACAAAGCCAACTAGTTAACCCGGTTTAACGCCCTGAAAGTGTCAGCAGCTGGCCTGGTTGCAGAGCGCTGGGGCGGTCAATCGCATTCCAGCGTATAAGGTCTTGCTGGTCAATATTATACCGGGCCGCAATCGCAGAGAGACTGTCGCCTCTTTCAACGCGGTGGGTATTGCCATTGCTGTTTTGCGCAAACGCTTGGTTGCTGCCTTGTGTTTGACTATCGCCTTGTGAAAGCTGTGCTAGCATCTGGGTATCCACTTCTTCAGGTACCAGCAGCGTCTGTGCACTGCGGGGGTCAATGCTGCCATTGAGCAGGCCAGGGTTTAATTCGGCTAACGCGGTTTGGCTGACATCCAGCAGTTGAGAGGCTTCTGAAAGCGTCACTGCGTGGGCCAACTTAACTTTAGCGAAAGCTGGGTCAACGTGTATTTCCGGCAAGCTAACACCGTACTGCTCAGGGTTGTTAATGATGGTCGCGATGGCTTTCAGTTTGGGCACATACTGCATGGTTTCATAGGGCAGCGAGAGATCCCAGTAATCCCCATTTAGACTTTGGCTTTGGGCCTGGCGTTGAGCGCGGTTAACGGTGCCTGCGCCGGCATTATAAGCCGCTAAGGAAAGCATTAGATCACCTTCATACCACTGATCGGCCTGCATTTCCAAGTAGTCCAGCGCCGCTTCGGTGGAGGTCAAAACGTCTAACCGGCCATCGTAGTTTCCGTTGCGTACCAAACCCAATGCATCGCCGGTGCCGGGCATAAACTGCCATAGCCCAGCAGCACCGCGATGACTTCGCGCGCCGGGGTCGAAGGAGCTCTCGACGAAAGGGATCAACGCGACTTCACCAGGCAAACCGCGCTCGCTAACTTGCTGGGTGATCCAGGCAAGCCAGGGAGAAGCGCGTTCGGTGATAGTAGCAATGTTTTCGGGGCTGGAACGGTAGTGCTCAATCCATTCATCTACCCGTGCCTGTGCTTCGACTGGCAGTGACTTCTCTTGCCATTGAAAACTTTTACGCAGCGTTGTCCAGGCGTCTTGGGGTTCCAGCTCCAGCGCCTCCCAAAAATGGATTTGAAACGGAGTGGGGCGTGGTTTTGTAGCGTCTACTGATTTACTGGTTGATGCCGTAGATCCTTCATAGGCTGTCGCAGAGGCTTGTGAGCTTGCCGCAGCGGCTAACATTAGGCCCATTATTACGGTACTGCCCGCGCTCAGCATCAAGCGCTGGCGAATCGTTCGATAGGTCATAGTTGCATTCGTTTGGTTTCGATAGCGTTCTTAAAAACGGTTCTTCCACTCGCGTAGAGTGGTAAACGTAGCGAGATCATCATTATTAACACCCTGGGTGCCTGCCGCTTGGCGCACGCTATCAGTGCCCAAGCGAAGGTAGGGATTAATTTTCAGCTCGCGTCCTATCGTGCTGGGTAAGGTGGGGCGATCCAATGCCCGCGCCTTTTCACACTCCTGCAAGGCGTGTTTGACGTCTTCGTTTTCAGGATCCGCAGCACGGGCAAACGTTAGGTTTGCCTGAGTGTACTCATGGGCTGCAAAGACCAGTGTATCTTCAGGGAGTTCCGCAAATTTTTTCAGCGCGGTATACATTTGCTCCGGCGTACCCTCGAATAAACGACCGCAACCCGCGCAAAAAAGGGTGTCACCGCAGAACAGTAGTGCAGGGATACCCGCTGTGAAGTAGCTGATATGATCCAGCGTATGGCCGGGGGTCGCCATGACGTCAAATAAGCGACCCATAATACGGACTTCGTCGCCGTCACCCACGGTTTCATCGATGCCTTCAATCTTGGGATTGTCTGGACCGATAACGTGTGGAGAGTAGCGTTTAATTAATTCTGCTAAACCACCAGTATGATCATGATGATGGTGGGTAATCAGAATGCAGTTGAGGGTAAGCGACTCACGTTCAAGAAACTCGATCACCGGGGCTGCTTCACCGGGATCCACCACACAAACGCTTTGACTGGTATCTTGTCTTAATAGCCAAATATAGTTGTCGCTAAGGGCAGGGATCGGTGTCACGCTCATCATCGGCGAGATCCTTTAAGTTACGAAAAAACACATCAAACATTGCGCTTATTAGCGCTAAATCGGTGCGTAAAAGGCGTTAAAAAGCCGTTACTGTGGAGGGAAGCGCTGTTCATGTCAAATTCGACGACGGCCACGACACTGGCTAAGCGCTTACAAAGTAGCCAGCCTTATTGGCAAACAGAGGCGGGGCGTTCGCTGTGGGAAACCCAGCGTGCCTGCTTAGGACCTGTGGTGGAATCCCGGGTGGGCGGCCATAGCTTGGAAATGAGCATGGGGCCGGCGCTGATGACCATGTCGGCCATTGCGCACCCCATACGCTGGTCGCCTACGCGTCAGTTAGCCGAAAACGATAGTACCTTGGTGTGCCCACCGGATCAGCTTGCGCTGCCGGATCGCTGTCTAGATGTGATGGTCATTCACCACTGGCTTGAGCATTTAACCGATGCCCATTTCACGCTCCAGGAGGCCGCACGTGTCACTGCTGACAATGGCATTATGGTGCTGTTTGGCTTTAACCCTATCGGTGTGAGTGGGCTTACCCGGCAGTTGCGAAAGCGCCAACAGACGTTTCCCTGGAGCGGTACCTGGCGCTCGGCTAGCCGCCTGCGCGACTGGTTGGCGTTTGTCGACTTTGAGGTGGAGCGGGTAGACTATTGCTGTTTTAGGGGGCGGATGAACGCCAAATGCGGTGAATATTGGGAGTCGTTAGGGCGGCGGCATAACCTGCCACTGGGCGAAAGTTATATGATTCAAGCGCGCCGACAGCAGCGCCAGGCGCCGGTGCAGCGTTTGAAATTTGGTTTGAAGGCGCCAGCGTCACCGGCCTCGTTGGGAGTTACCCGCTCGGGCTCATCCGCCCATTATCAAGCGCATCCCACTAGAACACCTCAAGCCAAAACACGGCAAACGGATAGGCACAAAGCTGATTTACAGAAGCCTGTTTTAAATAGATCTGCTTTAAATAGACCGGGGGATCAAGAGATTGACTAAAGAGGCGACCGGAGATCTACCCCGGGTAACGGTGTATACCGATGGGGCTTGTAGGGGAAATCCAGGGCCCGGCGGATGGGGCGTCGTGCTGGCGAGTGGCGAGCATGAGAAAACCTTGAAAGGCTATGAAGCAGATACCACTAATAATCGCATGGAGTTAATGGCTGCGATTATGGCGCTACGCACCCTCAACACTCCTTGTGAAGTGGCGCTCTGGACTGACTCCCAATATGTTCGCCAGGGGATTACCCAGTGGATTCATAACTGGATCAAGCGCGGCTGGAAAACCGCTGCCAAGCAGCCGGTCAAAAATGCCGAGCTGTGGAAGACCCTGCACGAAGAGACCCAGCGCCACCAAGTCGAGTGGCACTGGGTAAAAGGGCACAGCGGCCACCCAGGCAACGAGCGCGCCGATGCGCTGGCCAATGAAGCGATTGATGAGCACCAAAAGAGGAGAGCATGATGCGTCAGGTGATCTTAGATACTGAAACCACGGGTATCGACCCCAAAGATGGCCATCGCCTAGTCGAAATTGGTGCTATTGAGATGGTCAATCGACGCTTCACTGGTCGCACTTATCACCAATACATCAATCCTGAGCGGCATATCGATGCTGAAGTCGTCGCCGTTCACGGGATTGATGATGCCAGAGTCGCTAACGAGCCGGTCTTCGCGGCAATTGCCGATGAGTTTTGGGCATTTATCGAAGGCGCTGAGCTGGTGATTCATAATGCCCCCTTCGATGTGGGCTTTATTGACCACGAGCTGGGCATGTTGAATCGGCAGCGTAAATCCCCTGTGTTGGGGCCGGTAAGTGATCATTGCGGCATATTAGATACGTTGACCATGGCGCGGAAGATGCACCCCGGTCAGCGCAACAGTCTTGATGCATTGTGCAAACGCTACGATATCGACAATGGCCACCGGGTACTGCACGGCGCACTGTTAGACTCTGAAATCCTCGCCGAAGTGTATCTGGCGATGACCGGTGGGCAGACCGCGCTGACCTTGGACGCGGCCACTGCGGCGGAACAGGAGCAGGCGGACACCTCCAATGAAGGGATGTCGATTCAACGGCTTTCTCTAACGCCTGGACAGCTGCGCGTGGTGCGACCAACTGACGAAGAGCGAGCGGCCCATCAGGCCAAGTGCGAGGCGCATCAATTGAACTGGTTTGAGGGTGCGGCCAGCGATGCTTAGGCGAGAAATTCCCCATCACGAACAAGCAGGTCGGGTTATTCGGCTGTCGCGTAGCCTATTGGCGCCCGCACCGTTATACGGTAGTGAAGAATTGACCCCGCTGCAGCCCTATCAACCCTGGACAGAGCAGATGCAGCCGCTGTGTTACTGGGATGATGAGCCGGTGGCGCTGCTTGTAGAGTCCCAGGCTGGAAACGATTGGATTGATGGTCGGCAATGGATGAGCGAGCTTTCAACCGCTTGGTTTAGCCTGCTCTCTACGGCGCTGCAGGTAGGTGCTTGGTTAGAGAATCACCGTTTCTGCGGTCGCTGTGGTGCACCGGCCACCAAGCTCACTGCGGAATTCGCTATGCACTGCCACGCCTGTGGGCACCGCAACTATCCGCGTATCTCACCGTGTATTATCACGCTGGTGACCAGCGGGGAGGCGATGCTGTTGGCCCGCAGTCCGCGCTTTCCACCCGGGCGCTACTCCACCTTGGCGGGTTTTATCGAGCCAGGGGAGTCAGCGGAAGAGGCGGTGCATCGCGAGGTGTTTGAGGAAGTGGGCGTACTTATCGATCAACTGCGTTATCACCAAAGTCAGGCGTGGCCATTCCCGCACTCACTGATGTTTGGTTACTTCGCCGAAGCCACCACCCGGCGCATTCGCATCGATGGGGTGGAAATTAGCGATGCAGCGTGGTTTTCTCCCCGCCAGTTACCCTCTCTGCCGCCGCCTTACTCGATATCCCGGGAACTGATCGAAACCCATTTGGCACGCTGGCGCGAAGAATAAGCGGCGACGCGTGCCGATATGACGATTACTCGCTAGGGAATAAGCTAGTCAGCTTAGTGGCCAGCATGACATTACCGGTCGCTTTTAGCTTGCCGGTCATAAAGGCCGTCATGCCATTGATCTCACCGCTCATAATGCCTTTTAGCGTGTCAGTGGTTAGGCTTAAGCTGACAGAAGGATCGTCATGTTCACCCTCTTGTACGTGTAGCGTGCCATCTTGGATATTTAAGTAGTAGCTGCCCGCATCGGTAAAGTGAAACTGGAAAACTTCATCCATGCCCTTTGCCGCTTCTGGATTAAAACGCGCTTTTAGCTTCTCAAGGGTGTTGTTTGACATGACATATCTCTCGGTTAAGTAGATCAGGCTAAGGCTAGCGACCAGAGCCAAAAGAAACAATCGTAAAGGTAGGCGAGGTTATTTCATACGGGCGTTCCAATCAAGAGCGCTAGTCACTATCAGCAAACGCATATCGAGCTATAAAGGAATTAATCCTCTAATGGAGAACATCAATGAGTGAATGGGTAGCAGAAATAGGCACTTTTGTTGTGCAAACCACCATCGTGATGGCGCTGATAGGCATTGGCCTGCTGCTTATTGCGCGAACCAAACAGGACAAAGAGAGTGACCTGAAGCTCACGATCGAGCCACTTAACGATCAACGCCGCCGTCGTGACCGGCGTTTGCGGCTGGCTGCCACGCTTCCTGGTGCGCGCAAAAAACTGCTGAAACTATTTCGCAGCGAAGATAAAAAACGTCACAAGGGGCACAAAACGGAGCAAGACGGCGCCTCGGCGCCAAGGGTTTGGGTGCTCGACTTTCATGGCGATCTGAAAGCCTCGCAAACGGAGCATTTTGCTCAAGAGGTGTCGGCCATCATCGGTGTCGCCGTTAAAGAAGACGAGGTAGTGGTGCGTCTTGAATCCGCGGGTGGCCTGGTGCATGCCTATGGGTTGGCAGCGGCGCAGTTAGACCGGCTGCGCACGGCGGGGCTAAACACAACCGTCTGTATCGACAAGGTGGCGGCAAGCGGTGGTTACCTGATGGCCTGTACCGCAAAGCACATCAAGGCCGCGCCCTTCGCAGTGATTGGTTCCATCGGCGTGGTGGCACAGGTTCCCAATATTCATCGTCTGCTTAAGCGCCACGATGTTGATGTCGAACTGCTGACCGCGGGTAAATATAAACGTACCTTAACCGTTCTGGGTGAAAATACCGAAGAGGGTAAAGCGAAGTTCTTGGAGGATTTAGAGAATACGCACCGCTTGTTTAAAAGCTATGTGGCAGAACGGCGTCCCGCCATGGATATCGACACCCTCGCCACAGGCGAGATTTGGTACGGTAGCGAGGCATTATCTCTACAGCTTGTCGACAGCGTAGGGACTAGCGAATCTTATCTGGTAGAACGTATGACCGAGGCGCAAGTGTTTACAGTGAAGCTAGAAGCCCCTAAAACCGTCAGCCGTAAACTGGGATTGGCCATTTCAGAAGGCGTTGAAAAAGCAGCGCTGAAAGCGCTTGGCCTAATCGACGCCGCTGGGTGGCAGCGGCGCTGAGATTCAACCTTGAAGCGTTATGCAGCGTAATGGTGTGCCAAGGTATCGATCACGGCCTTGGCGCTTTCGCTGCTTAACGAATAATAGATGGTTTGTGACTCCCGTCGGGTATCGACGAGCTCATCACGCCGCAAAATAGCCAGATGTTGCGAAAGCGCCGACTGACTTAACGCAAGTTGTTGATTAATTTGCGTTACTGACAGCTCTTTCTCGGCAAGAAGGCAGAGTATTTGCAGCCGTTTCTCGTTGGCCAACGCTTTAAGCAGGTTAGTTCCCGCTTCAATCGCGCGACAGTTATGTTCAAGCAGACGTGTAGCGGCGCTTGTAGAAGCAGACATAATGATCTCCTTGCCTACACTGTTACATCAGCGTTTTATAAGCATTGTTTTAAAGGCGTCGTTTTAAAGGCATTGTTGTACGTTGTCGAGGCATCGTCGCGTCGCGAGGATCATGTTGTTTAATGATCAGTAATTTAGCGAGTTTTGTCCAAGCTGCTGTTTAACGGTTAATCAATGGTAGTCATTCGACACCTTGTCGACAATGTTGGTGCCTGTCTACCGCTTTGGTCGCTATTTAGCCCATAGTATGAGGGCGAAATATCGGTTTCCTTTATAAAGTGTCAACAATCCTCCGTGATCGTTACTACAAAAAAGATAGGGACACCATGAGCCGCTACCAACACACCTTCCAACGCTCCATCGAACATCCTGAATCGTTCTGGGCCGAGCAGGCCAAACGTATTCCCTGGTACACGCCGCCTAAAACCGTTCTCAGCTACGATGAGCAGAGCCCTGGGAAAGAGCATGCTCGTTGGTTCAGCGACGGCGAAATGAATCTTAGCTACGCTGCACTGGATTATCATGTCGAAAATGGGCGCGGTGATCAGGCGGCGATTTTCTGGGATTCGCCTGCCGCACAAGCCAAACTCACCCTTAGCTACCGCGAAATGCGCGATAAAGTGGCGTATTTTGCGGGAGCGCTAGCGCAATTAGGCGTCACTAAGGGGGATCGCGTGGTGATCTATATGCCGATGATCCCCGAAGCGCTGGTGGCCATGTACGCCTGCGCCCGGCTTGGCGCTATTCACTCGGTGGTATTTGGTGGCTTCGCCCCCCATGAGCTGGCGGCGCGGATTGAAGACGCCGAGCCTAAAGTGGTGGTTGCCGCTTCCTGCGGTATCGAGCTAGGCAAGGTGTTGCCCTATAAGCCTATGGTAGACCAAGCCGTTGAATTAAGCGCCCATAAGCCGGCTGCCTGTGTCGTTTATCAGCGTGAAGCGCACCGGGCTGAGTTGAGGGAAGGCGATTACGACTGGGAAGCGTTGGTTGCGAAGGCGCCGTTTGCTGAGTGCGTGCCGGTGAAGGGAACCGACCCGCTGTATATCCTCTATACCTCAGGTACCACCGGAAAACCCAAAGGCGTTATGCGCGATACGGGGGGATATGCGGTGGCGCTGGCCTATTCGATGCAGGCGATCTACGCCATGGAGCCCGGTGAAGTGTTCTTTACCGCTTCGGATGTGGGTTGGGTCGTCGGGCACTCTTACATTGTTTACGCCCCTTTGCTACTTGGTTGCACCACGCTGGTATACGAAGGTAAGCCGGTAAAAACCCCCGATGCGGGCAGCTTCTGGCGCTTGATCGAGGAGTACCGGGTGAAGAGTTTCTTCACAGCGCCCACGGCCTTCCGTGCGATTAAGAAAGAGGATCCCGAGGGCAAACTTCTACAGAACTACGATATCAGCAGCCTAAAGCACCTCTACGTGGCCGGCGAGCGCCTCGATCCACCCACGTTTCACTGGCTGGATGACCTTTTGGACGTGCCGGTGATTGATCACTGGTGGCAAACTGAAACCGGCTGGCCCATCGCCGCCAACTTGCCCGGCATTGAGGCCGTTCCAACCAAGGCGGGATCCGCAACGTTCCCCGTTCCTGGCTTCAATGTGCAAGTGCTCAATCGCGATGGAGAGCAGGCCAAACCCATGGAGCAGGGCAGTGTGGTGATCAAACAGCCCATGCCTCCAGGTTGTTTGACCGGCGTTTGGCGCGACGAGAAGCGCTTTCATAGTGCCTATATGGCGGCGTTCCCCGGTTATTATTTAACCGGGGATGGCGGTTATTTTGATGAGCAGGGCTATCTGTTCATTATGGGCCGCACCGATGACGTCATTAACGTGGCGGGGCACAGACTCTCGACCGGTGAAATCGAAGAGGTGGTCGGTGCGCATCCCGCGGTGGCCGAGTGCGCGGTGATTGGGATTCATGACGATCTTAAAGGACAATTGCCGATTGGCTTGGTGATTCCCAAAGATGGTTTTAACGGCGATGAAGCGACACTGGAGGCCGAACTGATCGCGCGTGTTCGCGAGCATATTGGCCCGATTGCCTGCTTCAAACAGGTATTAGTGGTCGACCGATTACCCAAAACCCGCTCGGGTAAGATTTTACGCAAGCTGCTGCGTACGATTGCTGACGGCAAAGAGTTTGGCATTCCCTCGACCATTGATGACCCCACCAGCTTGGCCGATGTCCACGCTGCCATGCGCGAACGCTCGGTAGGCGCTGCGGACAGAGCCACACCGCTAGATTGATGCGGCTACTTTTTTATTAGCCAAGTGCCAGGTCATGTAGATTGCCAAGGGGTGTCAGCGTCGATCCCTTGGCTTTTAATATCATGTAGAAACCGTATAATGCGCTCCCCAGAGCAGCGCCAGCTTCATCAGCGTTGATTTAGTGATGGGCTTACTACCCCGAGGGTTCCCTAACCCCTCTTATCTATTAAAAAAAGGTCTACCCGCATGTTTGCATTGAGTGAGACTCAGCACCGCCGTTGCCTAATGGTGATGGTGGCTTTCCATATCGGCATTATTGCCGCCAGTAACTATTTAGTTCAGCTGCCGTTTACGCTGTTTGGCCTTCATACCACCTGGGGCGCGTTTAGCTTCCCGTTTATCTTTCTAGCCACCGACCTAACAGTACGTCTGTTTGGTAAAGGGTCGGCGCGATCGATTATTCTGCGCGTTATGCTCCCCGCACTGCTGGTCTCCTATGTGGTATCCGTGGTATTTCCCCGCGGCAGCTTTGCCGGGATTGAGGCACTTTCGGAGTGGAACCTGTTTGTCGCCCGTATCGCCCTCGCCAGCTTCCTGGCCTATGTGATTGGCCAACTGCTGGATGTACAGGTGTTTGACCGCTTGCGCCAGTGGGCATGGTGGGTGGCGCCCGTTTGCTCAACGGTGTTGGGTAACTTGGCCGACACCTTTGCATTCTTCTCGGCGGCGTTCTATAACAGCCCAGACCCGTTTATGGCTGCCAATTGGGTAGAAATTGCCGCCGTCGACTATGCCATTAAGCTCGCTATCAGCCTGCTGTTTTTCCTCCCGCTGTATGGCTTGCTGCTTGCCTGGCTAACGCGCCGCTTGGTGGTTTGGACAGGCCAGGTGGATGCCGAGCCTCGTACGGCGTAATCGCATAAACACACAGAGTCCGCAAGGCTGAGGAGCTAGCATGACTGACGTTGCCACCGTTGATCTCCACTTTATCGATATGCCCGCCGACGAAGCCGCGGCGGATAAACCTCCGCTGGTGGTGATTCATGGCTTGCTGGGGAGTGCTGATAATTGGCGTTCGCACTTAAAAGTGTGGCAGGGCAGTCGCCGGGTGATTGCGCTGGATCTGCGTAACCATGGCCGTTCACCCCATGCAGAGGGAATGCGTTACGCCACCATGGCGGATGACGTGATAGCGCTATTGGACAAGCTCTCGATCGAGCGCGCTCATGTGCTGGGCCACTCCATGGGTGGCAAAGTAGCGATCAGCTTGGCGCGCTTGGCACCTGAGCGGGTGGCGTCGTTGATTGTGGCGGATATTGCCCCGGTGGCGTATGAGCACGGCCACGATGATGTGTTTGCCGCGCTCGATAATGTGCGGGAAGGCCAGCCCAAAAATCGTCGTGAAGCCGATGATCTGCTGGGCGAGCATGTTGAGTCGCGACCCACACGGCTGTTCTTGGCCACTAATCTGGTGCGCAATGACGATAACGTGATGGCAATTCGGGTAGGCTTAGATCAGATCAAGCGTGGTTATAGCGACATTATCGGCATTCCCGATGGTGAGCAGCCCTACGATGGACCGTCGCTGGTGCTGCGTGGCGGCGATTCCCACTATGTGGCTGACGATATGATCCCCGCGCTGCGTGAATTGTTGCCCCGTGCCCGTGTGGTAACGCTCAAAAATGCCGGTCACTGGCTACACGCCGACCAGCCGGAAGCCTTCCAGCAGGCCGTGACGGCGTTTGTAGAGGCGCAGTAGATGCGTGTTTAGTTGATAACTTAAGAAGCGCTGTTTTATCACAGTGGTGTGACCGTTAAACCGTGCTGCTCTGGGTAACGCAAGAAACGGTTCAAAATTCGGTAGCTATCCACATCAAAGCTTGCGGGTGCGTCCGCCAGCGTTTGCGCTTTGTTAAAACTTGCCGCACTGCCCAAGTAGCACCACTGTCGAACGACATGCCATGCAGGCGCTGTAGCGTCCGCTGACTGCTCCTCAATAGCAATGCTGCCTGGCCACGGCCAAACATTGACCTGAAGCTGGGTGAGGGCTTCCTGTGCCCGCTGGGTATGTGCTGCTATCGACTCCTGACCATTGCATGCTCCGCGGCACTTGCCCACCTGATTGGCAAAACAACGCCCCTTACCTTTTTCGAGCCCCAACACCCGAGGGCAGAGCTGCTGCTCTTCAGCAATAGCGCGCAATGCGCTCTTGGCTTCCCGCGCATTACGAAACAAACCATACAGCGTGCCACCTAGAGGCTGGGCCAGCGGTTGGCTCAAAGCGCTACCGCTGAGTAGCTCAGGGTGGTCGGCTTCCTCGGCCCAGTGCCAGGTCGTTAACTTACGCTGCTTGCGCAGTTGCCGGTTCATAATCGGCATTAGCGTTTTAACTAACTGCGCTTCACGCAACTGGGCGCCTAAATCGCCAGCGGTCTCTTCCCATTCGATATGTTGCACCTGCTGGGCAAGACGCATCTCTTTATCGTCCTGGTGGTCGCGCTGAAAATGCCCTAGCACGCGGCTACGTAGATTGATGCTTTTGCCCACATACAGGGGCAGCCGGTTGTGGCCGTAAAACAGGTAGACACCGGGGCAGGCGGGCAACCGTTCCAGCTGCGCACTATCCAGATGGGCAGGAAGCGTGCGGTGGCGGCGCTCATCGCCCAACAGGCGCTGCCACGCTTCATCGCTGTGCTCAACCTGCCACGCTTGCCAGAGTGACCACAGCGCGTCCACATCGTCTCCGGCACGGTGGTGGCAGATGGGGGTGATAGCGTAGCGGTTAAGCAGTGCTTTCAGGTTATGTTGGCGCTCCTGGGGCGCTATCCGTCGGGATAAGCGCAGTGTGCATATCAACGATACTCGGTAATCCTGCCCGGCGCGCTTAAATTCGTTGCGCAAAAAGCTGTAGTCAAAGCGCGCATTGTGGGCTACCAACTGCCCGTCGCCCAACCACTCCCGGAGTGATTCGGCTATCTGCACAAAGCGTGGCGCACCAACCAGCATGTCGTCGCTAATCCCGGTCAACTGAGTGATTTGCGCGGGCACTTTGCATTCTGGGTAAATTAAGCTCGACCAACGATCCACTAGCTCTCCGTTGACGACTTTGAGAGCGGCTATTTCAGTAATCCGATCCCGCGTCGCCCGGGTGCCGGTGGTTTCAACGTCTATAAAAATTAAACCTGTTTCGCTCATGGGCCGCCATGGTAGTGGATGGAGAGCTATTAATGCTTGGTTATAAAGTGTGTGGATCTACCGCTAAACGCGATACGGGTAACGTTGCGTCAGTAAGGCCCATTTTGAGTAGAAAGGTTTCAAAGCCAGCGTAACGGCGGCTATCTAATGCCGCGGGGCTTAGCGCCATGCGGCGCAGGATATCCTCCCAGGCGTTGGCGTTAATGTCATTCTCGAGCACAGGGTGCGCGCTAATCAACAGCTCCCAGGCGGCGTCTGGGTTGTTGATAATCCAGTGGCTCGCTTGCTCAAGGGCAAGCACGAAGCGCGACCAGGTATCAGCGCGGCGAACAAGCGTATCGCTATTGGCCAATACCACCAGGCCGTCATTTCGGGGGATATCTAGCTCATCAAAGCGAATGACGTGGGTGTTAATGCCTTCTGTCGCCAACTGCTGGGGAAGGTAGTGGTAAAAGCCATCGGCGACCGCATCAATCTGACCTTCCCGCATTGCTCGAATGGGGTCGAAGTGCAGGTTGATAGGCGGGGTGAAATCATCTGTTTGTTGTACCGAACGGGGGAGTAAACGCGGAATGCTCAGGTCGCGGCCTTCTCCGGTGGTATAACCGTAGTGTAACCCTGCCAAGGTATTTTCAGTTTCCGCTTGCTCCTCGCCCGTCACAATGACCGCCGTCAGCGAGGTTTCAATCAGTGTTGCGATCCGGGTGATCGGCGCACCGTTATGGACTTGTAGATGAAGCAGTGGCTGGCGGGTTAGCGCCAAATCGACTTCACCTGCGGTTAGCAGCTTGATAGCGATGGAAGGGTCGGCCGGTGATTGAATCTCTACCTCAAGCCCCTGGGCAGCGTACAGCCCTCGCTCTTTAGCAATCACCAAGGCTGCGTGCTGCGGGCTCAAGTACCAATCCAGCATTAGCGTGATGTGTTTCATCGGCGGTGGTTCTAGTGGCGGTGCCGGGGTTTGCGCCATGGTGGGCACTTCCTCGACGCTTTCGCTGTCAATGGTTCGCCAAAATGCTTCCGGCACCTCAACATCTGTATCTAGCGTCAGTGGGGCCGTCTCTGAAGGGCTTTCTTCGCGCTCTTCATTTGCGTAAATAACTGAATTAGAAAACAATAAGGTAACGATGAGACTCAACAGAATAGGGTGCCAACAGCGTAAGAGGCAACGCAACATAGTCAGTAACTCCAGGGGTTGTAACGGCGAAGTGTAGCCGCCTGGGAAAGCTTCTGACCAGCCCCTTGAGCATAAGGGGGTGCTGAGAAGAGACAGTAAATTCAACGGTTACATGCAATAATAGCGCTGTATTGATGTAGAGACGGAGAGTCATGGACACAATTTATACGTTCTTTTTGGTAGGCGGTTCTCTTATGGCGCTCAGCATTTTGGCCAGCCGCTTATCGTCGATGATGGGTGTGCCGCTGCTGCTGATCTTCCTTGGACTAGGCATGCTAGCAGGTGAAGAGGGCGTACTGGGCGTCGTGTTTGACGATTACTCCATGGCCTTTGCCATCGGCCACCTCGCCCTGGCCATGATTTTGTTAGACGGTGGCTTACGTACTCGCCTCAAAACCTTCCGAGTGGGTTTTAAACCCGCGCTTTCCCTCGCGACCTTCGGTGTCTTTATCACCAGCGCCATTGTTGGCGTTATCGCGATGTGGATTTTTGACCTAACGATAGTACAGGGCCTGCTGGTTGGCGCCATCGTAGGTTCAACCGATGCTGCCGCGGTTTTCTCCATGCTCAGCGGTCGCGGTGTTAATCTCAACGAACGGGTAGGGGCGACGCTGGAGATCGAGTCGGGCACCAACGACCCGATGGCGATTTTCCTGACCCTGATGCTGGTTGAATTGCTCGTCGGTGATATTGGCGGCCCCGTTGAAACCCTGCTGTTTTTCCTTTCTCAGTTTGGTATTGGTTTGATTGTCGGCCTAGGGGGCGGTTGGCTGAGTGCCAAGCTGCTACGCTGGCTCGATTTAGCCCCAGGCCTTTACGCCATGCTAGCGCTGGCACTGGGTTTCAGTGTGTTCGGTTTAACCAGCGTGCTGGGCGGTAGCGGCTTTTTAGCGATCTATCTTGCTGGTTTGATGATTGGTAATCAGCCCGGGCGCCACCTCAACTTTATTCTGCCTGTGCACGACGGCTTGGCGTGGCTAAGTCAAATCGGCTTGTTCCTGGTGCTTGGCCTCCTGGTTACACCCAGTGAGTTATGGGACGTGGCACTGCCCGCGGGGTTGGTGGCACTGGCGCTCATCTTTATTGCCCGCCCGCTGGCGGTGCTGATCACCATCAAACCGTTCTTCAAATTCCGTTGGCGGGAAACCTTCTTCATTGCCTGGGTGGGCTTGAGAGGGGCGGTGCCTATCGTGCTGGCTATTTTCCCGGTTATCGGTGGGGTAGAAAACGCCTCGCTCTACTTTAATGTGGCCTTCGCCGTGGTATTGATGTCGCTACTGATTCAGGGTGGCTCACTGACGCTGATGGCCAAGTGGTTGAAGGTGGAAGTGCCGGTAGGCACCGTGCCTAACCGGCGCGGCCCGCTGGGCATCCTGCCGGAAAACGACTTTGAGCTATTTGTGTACGGGGTCGAAAACCAGGATTTAGAGGATGTGCCTATCCGGCTGCTGCGTTTTCCTTCAGGTGCTTTGATTTCCGCGCTGTTCCGCGACCACGCCATGCTGCACCCCAAGGGCAGCACGCGCTTGAAGCTGGGTGATGTGATTTGTGTGATCGGCCGCTCAGAGGACCTGTACGCGCTTAACCGACTATTCAATGGCGATGCCAAGCTCAAACAGGAGCGCGCCTTCTTCGGTACCTTTACCCTGGATGGTAGCGCGCAAATGCAGGATATCGCCCAAGCCTATGGCCTAACGCTCAGCCCCGGTGAACAGGACATGACGCTGGCGGAATTTATCGCCCTGCGCGTAGGTGGCCACCCAGTTATCGGGGACGACGTAGATTGGCACGGCATTCATTGGGTGGTCAGCGATATGGAAGGCGGAAAGATTACCCGCGTCGGGTTACGTTTGTACTAAAAGGCGTTGACTTCCAAGGAAAAGCTGTTAGTATACGCACCCATAAGCCGGAGGGATGGCAGAGCGGTTGAATGCACCGGTCTTGAAAACCGGCATAGGTTAATAGCCTATCCAGGGTTCGAATCCCTGTCCCTCCGCCACCTCTATTCTAAAGCCCCTGATTCGTCAGGGGTTTTTTCGTTTCTAGGCTTTCCGTTTCCTTCCAAGCAAGCCTTCAATTGAGTGCACCGGTCTTTCACTGTGTCCAGATTGTGTCTGGCGCTGTTTTGCAACCTCTGCCGGTGTGCTACCTGTTGTGCGATTGCCCAGCATGTTAACGGCATCGCGTGCACGGTGTGGGGCCAAGTGGGCGTACTTCTCTGTCATCTTCACCGTGGAGTGCCCCAGCACATCTTTAACGTCCAGTAGCGGCACTCCCTGACTAACCATCCAGCTTGCGCAGGTATGCCGCAAGTCGTGGATCCGGAAATTGGCGATGCGCGCGGCACTGCACGCCGTATTAAAGCCGTTTCGCAGATTGCCCAGTCGCTCACCATCCGCTTTTGCAAACACCCATTCGCTATGAGGGCAGTTGCTAGCTACCCACACCCAGCGGCGTTTTAGTGCCGCGTTCGCCTCATCATTCAGCGGTACCGACCGGCGCTTTGCGCTCTTGTTGTCTTCACCTTCCAAGTGAAGTAGGGCATTATCAAAGTCGACGCGTGACCATGTCATCTTGAGCAATTCATTCATGCGGGCGCCTGTATTGAGGCCCAATAGAATGAAGTCTGCTAACCTCTCACCGCTACGCTGTGTTTTAGCTGCCGCTACCAACCTGTCCGCTTCTGAGTGAGTTAGCCACCGCACGCGTCCTTCTGGCTCCTTGAGCATCCTGCCTCTAACAGGATTGCTCATGGGCCACTCTAAGTGAATGATCGCGTAGTTGATCATTGCGCTTAAGATTGAAAGCTCACGATTAATGGTTGCAGGTTTTACACCGTCTTTCTGTCGCGCTGAAATGAACGCTCGCACGTCATCCCCTCGCATTTCCTCCATTACAAATTCAGCGCCGATATGGTCATAGAGCCTTGCAACGCGACGCTGCATGTCGCCGTAAGAACGCTTGTGTTGGCTGGCACCGAGAAATTCGGCGGCGACCTCAGCAAAGGAATGCTGGGGCGATTTGCCCCAGGCGTTTTGCTGATAGAGTTCTGATCGCCATTTTGATTCCAGCGCTTTCGCTTCCCGATAGTCTACCGTCCCAGTAGAACGTCTAATCGGCGTGCCGCCTCCCGGCGGGGTGATTTTAGTCCACCAATACGATGAACCCTTACGTTTGTGGGGCATGGTGCTTCTCCTTGTACCACGCCGGGCGCATGGTTAGTTTGCGTCGCGGCGCAGTTGGCGTCCAGCTTTTGGCGCAGTCGTTCGGCGTGGATCATGCGGCGCTTACCCATCTGCACAACGGGAAGGGTGCCGTCATCCATCCAGCGGTAGACGGTAGCGACCGATACGCTGAGCGCTTTGGATGCTTCTTTTGGGGTGTAGGTAAGCACGTCCATTTCAGTCTCCCGTATGCCGCTGGCCGCCGGGGCCAAAGCCTTTGCCTGCACGCCATTCCTGTTCCTGGCGTGCGATGCTGTTATCAATCGCCTCCTGACGCTCACGCTTAACCAGGTCCATAACGCCGGGGTGCGCGGCCACCTCGCGAAGTTCCTCAAGATCGTTTTCAAGTTCAATGATGATGCGTTGTGCCACGTCGGATAGTTCCCAAAGGTCCGCTGGTGCATGGCCATCCTTACGAACACGGCCTAGCCCGTAGCAGTGGCCGCATGGCTTGGCCTTATTACCCTTGATGTGGTCGTGGCCAGTGCCCATGCAGATCGTGCAGTCGTCGGGCTTGATGGCCCGCCAGTTCTGGCGCCAGTCAACCTCGGTGGTGATGCTGGCGATGTCTTTATCAAGGTCGTGATAGAGCACCAGCAACTGTCCTTCCAAGGCACCGCCGCCCATTTGCTGAGCGCTTTCTTTGAATTTACCGCCATTTGAGCGATGGGTGTGGGTTGGCTGGGTCATTGAAGGCCCTCGGCTTGTTTGCGCTTATCTGCGGCGCGAGCGAGTAGCCAATTAGCCATCTTGTGCATGGCCGGAACAGTGTCTTCTGCCGCCTCTTCCAGGGCCTCCGCCTGCGTTAAGGCATCGCGGCGGGCGAGGCTGGTGGCTGGTGAATTTTCATAGCAGGACTTCATTTCCTCCCTCATACGCCCGACTGCCATATTGCATAAGGAATCCAGAGCAACTGACCGGAACCGCTCAACATGCGCCGCCAGCGCCTGCTCGCGCTCCTCTAGCTCAGCAATGCGCTCAGTCAGCAGGGCATTGGCAGCACGCTCGCTCTCTAGCGCATCGGGACTGCTCTCGGCATGCAGGCGTTTGGCTTGTTCCAAATTGGAACTACCCACTACCTTTGACGCATCCATGCCTCTGATCGCGGCTTTAGCTTGCTTTGCGATAATGGCTTCATGCACATCTTTGCGCACATACTCCACGGACTCGCTCGGGTCCATGCCCACACCTGGTGCCGGATCGTCGCACCAGAGATAGCACCGCTGGCCTTCGCTAGAATCTGGCACTAGGTAGATGGTCTCAACCGCCAGGTGTTTAATGTCATTGGTATTCATAACGCCATACCCTCCTGAATCGCTACCCTCGGCTCTGGCCGGTTGCTCACGTCAAAGCACTCGATGTGTGGATCTGGCGCGTGAGCGTTGCAAATCTGCGTAGCAAACACTTGCACCTGGTGACGATCGCACCGGCCGTAAGGTGTGCGGCTTGGTTTTTGCTGTAGCGATGACTGCTGTGTAAACGGGCAGTGCTTGTCTTCATCAAAGCCAAGGTGCTGGTATTGCTGGCAGCTAACGCAGGCTTTTGGCGAATACATGAACGGTTCTGTGCCTGGGCGTTGGTAGTTCACCGGACACCTCCTAGCAGCGGCATGCCGTCTTCATCCAGCTGCTCACCTGCGGGGAGGAAGTCGGTACCCGGTGCCCGCTTGATGATCTTGAGCCGTTCGTTCTCTGCCCGGGCGGTGTCGACTACCTGTGCAGACACTTCGCTAACGGCACGCGCCCGCTGGATCTCTTCTTTCAGCGCATCGCCCTTGATGGTCTCATCACCTAGGCGCTCAAGCTGGGCAAACAGGTGATTGCGTAGGTCGTCAATTTTGTTCTTCATGCCTGCTTGCTCCTGCGGTTGATTTTGGCGGTTAGGGCGCCGCGTAACTGGACAATCTGCGCAATCTCCGGAGGGAGGTGTAGGTAGCTATTTCGACGCATCAGGTCGGCGCGGCTGATGAGTTCCAGGTTTTCGCCCGCGAAATTGCGGTTGTCTTCATCCCTAAACACCACGGCATGGCCCTTTGGTACGGGCCGCCCGTTGTGCTTTTCCCATTCGATGTGGCTCACCGCCACCCAGTCGCGTGATGGATTGCCGGTATCGGTTAGCTTGCGCTGTAGGTAGCCGTCCTTCGTGATGCGCTCGGTGCCGATCGGCTTCCAGTTGGGCGGCATGTGCCCCTTTTTAAAGCGCGTGCGCTCAGTGCCGGGCGCGCTGTAGTTAGTGCCCTTGTTCCAGGGTGAACTGCCCGCCTTGAAGCAGCCGGGCTTTTCAGCCATGTGCGCTTCCGACTTCTTCCAGCCGTATAAACTGGCCTGGTTCTTGATGCTGAACTTGCTGCGACGGAAAATGCGGGCCAAGGTTTTGTTGTCCGTATCCGGATAGATTTTCTCCAGTGAAGCCAAATCCTCTGGAGACCAGGGCTTGCCTTTATTGGCGAGGTAGTCAGTCATTAGATGGCCTCCGCTATTTCGTCCCGGTGAAGCTGGGCAACGTCCACTACGTTCATGCCGACGCGATGAGCAACGTGCAGCTCAAGGTGGGCGCCTTTCGACGCTTGCCAGCCCGGGAGAAGGGCGATGGTGTCGCAGGTCAGCATCTGCTGCAGATCCTGCTTTAAATACTCTTCCCAGCTGAGGTCTTCGCTCTCGCTTTGCTTTTCAGCAGGGTTCACCACCTCATAACCCAGCGCCCTTAGCTGGTGAGCGGTTAAGTGGAAAGCGCCAAAGTTGAGCCCAGGCAGCCCCGTCATGGGGCCGCTGATGTAGAAGCGTTTCATGACAGAACCTTCCGCTGGCCACTGCTGTTCATTGCTGATACGACGCTCTGGCGCTCCATTTCTTCAATAAGCCGAGCGGACCGGTTGTAGCCCAGCTTTAAATGGCGCTGAATGCCGGATATTAACGCCTTACCCTCTCGCTTAACGAAAATCACGGCGGCTTCGTACATCGGATCCTGCTCTTGGGTTGCTTCGGGTTGCTCTTGTGCCGCTGGCTCCCGTTGCGTCTCGCCGCCCAGCCATTCCACCAGCAGTTCGACGCTGGCGCGCAGGCAGCCGGACATGATGACGAAATCGCTTTCCAAACGGGCGAGAGCATCGTCGTCATCTTCGGCAAAGTCGGCGACCTCTATCACTGAGTCATCAAAGCGAATCGACTTAAGCGCTAGATCGTCATGCAGGATGAACGACAGTTGGCCCTCGATACTGAGCGCTAACTTGCTGGCTTGGCGCCCGCTTTCGAGTAGCTGCTGCATTTCGTCGCTGTCGAGATCCACCTGGCGTGCGCGTACCACGCCGTCATCGCCTTTGGCTTTAAGCTCTACGTTGTCGCCTAGCTGGAGATCGGCAGGGCGGCTGGCTGCATCGTCTACCCATGTGGTCATGGCGCGGATGGGCAGCGTTTGCGTGGATAGCGGTATGACCTTTAGGCTGCCCAGCGTTTCACGCAGCAGGTCGAGTACGTCCTCAGCGCGTGCGCGGCTGCTGGTGTTGACGCCGATCAGCTGGCGCTCGGTGTCCCACCATAGGTCTATCTTCTGGCTGCGCACGAAAGCGCGAGGAAGTAGCGCCTCGGTGGCCTGCTCTTTGAGTGCCGTTTTCTCTTTGCGTGTGACCTTGCGGCCCTCGCTGGCTTCGATCTCGGCGACTTGCTCGTCAACTTCTTCTTTCACCACGGAGGCGGGGAGCATGCGCTCTTGGCGTAGGGCGCTGATTAAGCGATGGCCCTGGATCTCGTGTATCAACTGACCGCCACTCAGGCGACCTGCTGGCGCTGTCCAGCCAATGCGGCGAGCGTCGGCATTGCCCAGGGGCTTGGCGCGATGCTCGTCAAGAATAACGGCCATTTGCTCGGGGCTTAGCAGCTGCTGCTCGTGGATCCGGTAGAGGTGTAGGTGTTTGAACCACATGTTAGGCGTCCTTTTGCTTGTTCTGGTCAGCGCCCTTAGCTGGCGCTGGCTTAAAGATTCGGTCGAAGGCGGCTTGGTCGATCATGTGCGGCTATCCAGTTCAGCCAGAGCATCGCCGCAGCTAATGGCCGTGACTTCGCAATCGGGCGCGTGGCTGGGGCTCTCAAATAACGGGAAGGCTTCGACTGCTTGCTTGATGGCTGAGTCGGGGCTTTCGCTTTTCACGGCAACGATCACGGTTAAGTAGCGCGTGTTTTGCTGGCCGGTGAAGGGATGGAATTCGCTAGGCGTCATTGTGTGTACTCCTGCCAAACGGTTTGGGTAACGGGCTTATTGCGCTTCATGACCTGCACTTTTTTCGGGAACATGATGCGCAGGTCTCGCGCCCGCCCTGACCGCTTCGCGATCTCGATAAACTGCTTGGCGTACTGGGGCGCATCGAACGGCGCACTTAATGGCACCTTTCGCTTGCTCTCCATGATTACGTTGAAGCGCTCCAATACCCGCTCCTCGTACTCGCTCACCGACTCCCCCGGCTTGGGGGGGGTAGAGGCACGGGCTAGCTGCAGGGCTTTGCATTCGGTCATGCCGTATACGCGGAAGGTGCTCATGCTGCCTCCTCAAGCGGTACCGCCTTGGTCAGGTCGTCTTCAGTGATGTAGCTACCCAGCTCGGCGCGGGTGTATTTGCCTGCGTCGTTGGCGCTATTGCGATAGCCGCAGAAATTGGGCGCATACCACGCGGAGTGGCCTTTGTGCCAAATCAGGTAAAGGGGTTCGTTTTCGGGGAAAAGGACGTCTTTCAGCACCTGGGCGCGCTTGAAGTCCATCGCCTTAATGGCCTTGGCTAACTCGCGCTCTAGGCGTTGGCGGCGCTGGCGCTCATTGCGCTTAACGCGCAGGCAGCCTGGGTTGTGTAGGTAGATCTCTGAGGCTTGGCTGCACATAACGCCATACTTGCCAGTGACCACATACCAGCTCTGGTTAAGGTTGTAATAGGCGGTGCCGGTAACGACGCGACCTTTGTTATCGAGCGTGTAAACGGGTGCGCCATGGGTGATGGTCTCGCCCTCAGCTGAGCGAGCATTGCATTCCATGTTGATGCGAGCGCGCCCGAGCTCCTCTACAAAGTGACCACTGGAACGCATTTCACGACCAACCCACTCAAGAGCAGTGAGCGAACCGGGGCCTGGGCGCCGGGTATTCGGACTGCTGTCTTTAAAGTCGTACCCAGCAAACACATTGCACAGGTAGTCACGAATACGGTTTCGGGTGCGCTGCATTTCCAAGTGGATCAGATAAGGCATGCGCTTTTCTTTATCGAACTCGTGGCGACCTTTGCCGTCTTCTCGCGTGATATTGGCTACGTCTTGCCACATCTTAAATTGAACAATGCGCCCGGTTATTTCTAGCTGGCCCTGTAGATCACCTTTTGTACATGTGCGGTGGTTATGAGCGATGCAGCGGTATTCATCGGCTTCGTCCCACTCGCCAACATGCCAGCCCAGCCGGTTAAGCTGCTGAATAAAGCGCTTGAATACCTGCTTACGAAAGAGTTTTTCCCATTCGTTCCACTGGGCGGTGCCGGTGCGTTGCGGCTCTTCCCATATGTTGATGCTGGCATCGCCAAAGGTCACGGTTCCTAAACGGTTAATCTGTGCCATCGTCATCACCTCAAAACTGAACAAACTGGTTAAACGGCACGGTCTCCGGCATGGCCAGCCGTGCGGGGGAAACGTCAGTGGGTAGCGCTGGGCCTGCTGGGCGCATGCCTGGGCATTGCTCGGGTACGTTGATGCTGTCGTCCCAATCGCGGTGGCCCACGCGCTGCTCAAGCGGTACGCCGCGCGCCTTCTCTGCCTCGAATACCGCTACGCCTTCGCAGTAGGCGAGCACATCACGCTCTTGGTCTTCGGCTTCGCCCTCGGCGGTCATGCCTAGCGCGGCCACTACAGCAAGCAGGCCCACGACCCAGACGGTGTTATTTCTGCTGATGCTCATGCGGCTAGCTCCTGTGCGGCTAATGCGGGATTGGCGTGTAGGTTGATGCGCTGTTCTACGTGAGCGCCCCATAGCACATCGCGCAGTGCGTTACGTGCGGCTAGCTCAGTGGGTAGCGGGGCGTTCATGCGGACGATGATCTTTGTGCCTTCCTTGCCGATGAAGGCGGGAAGATAGCCACCGCCGATCACCGGCTCGGCATAAATCACGGTGCCGTGCAGGGTGTAGCCGTCTTGCATGGCGAACAGGCGCCAGTGATTGATCACGAACTTGAGGCTGATGACGTGGTTCATTGGGCTGCCTCCGCTGGTGCTGGGCCTGCGCTTTCGTGCAGCAGCTTGGTTAGGTGGTCGTTGATCGCGCACAGCGCATGCATGGCGGTATCGGTGTGCGCGTAAAAGCAGTTAAAGCTGGTATGGCTTTCATGCTGGGCGTTATGGGCGGCTAGCCATGTTTGGCAAAAGATGCCGTGCTGGTCGGTTTCAAACAGCACCGCGTATTGGCGCTGCAGGTTCACTGCCAGCGCCAGTTCTTGGCACTGCAGGAGAGTGCAAGTGAAGGCGCTGGGTAGCTGGTTGGCCGTGAACACTTCGGTGATAGTTTTGGGGGCATCTAAGCTCATGACGGCACCTCACTGGCGTATTCCCGCAAAAGCTCAAGCACACGCTTGCCGGTCAAGCGCTCGGTGACGGTGGGCGCGGGCCAGGGCTCATCAATGTTGAAGGTGCAGTCGCCAAAATCGAGGCAGCTCATTAGCACGTAGTCGAAAGCGTGTTCGTAGAATGTTGTGAACTCAGTGCCTTCCCCTAAGGCGGAATCCCATTCGCCGCCAATGCTGGGTATATGGTTCACGCTGACGCAAGCTTGCTCACATGCGCGCTTCGCTTTAGATGTTTTTGCAATGCAGCGTGGATAGGAGGCTTCGAATTCGTCATCAATCCAGGTGCGCTTAGCCTCTGCCTGAAAGTCGCGGCGCGGGCTGCCGGCATAGATAGCGAGCGCTTTCTTGCTGAGTTTTTTGAGAATGCGTGGCTTCATGCGTAAAGACTCCTGATGCTGGCTTATGTCAGCCGGATGAATGAACCGAAGCTCTCAACCACACAGTCACGAGCCTCCATGGAAACCACCGCGCCTTGCTTGGCCGTTCGTACAACGAGCATTACCTGCAGGTCGCCGCCTCTTGCCACGGCCTGATGCGCCAGCTTGGTCATGCGCGCGCCTTTGAGTTCGTCTGCCATTGCCGCGAGGGCTTGTTCGATAGTGTTAATAGCCATGGGTCACACCTCCCGGCGTAGCTGTGTATGAGGGCGCTGCATGCGCAGGCGGGCATTGTTGCGGTACTGGTCGTCGCCACTGTCGGTAGCCATGAACAACGAGAGCGCCAGCACCAGCGCAAGACGAATCCATTCCTGGGTAATGGCCAGGGCAACTAAGTGAGTAGTGTTGCGGGCCTTGACTCGCTCACAGGCCAGAATGATGTGGCGGCGAACGGTGCCTGCTGAACGGTGCATCATCGCTGCGCACTGCTCGGCGGTATTGCCTTGAGCAAGGAGAGTGACGATCTGTATTTGGCGCTTGGTAAGGTTCATGGCTGCGCTTCCTTATGATTCGTTTTATGTAATTTATGGCACAAACCATAAAACGTCAAGACTGAGCCATGATTTAGGCATGAAAAAATGCCGACTCAAAGTCGGCATATCTTTCTTAGGGTGGGTATTGCTTTATTTGAGGTTCGTCTTGGAGCCTTCGGCCCATTCGATAAGAGCTAGGTATAGATCGCTGCTGGCCGGGATGGGGGAGCAAGGAGAATCCTCAACAGCTACAAATTGATAAGAGAGCTCGCTGTTTGGGATATTTGTTTGTGGTATGAGCGCGCTTTGCTGGCGCTGACTGTCATTCATTTTTCTTTGCCCCATGACCAATACCTGTATCTTTATACAGTATATTGAAAGTAGTGGTTTGACCACCCCTCAGGGGCACTAGCAGTGTAACTGTCGCAGTATTTATGTGCTGGTTGAAACAGGACTCAAGCGCTGGCGCTGTTCGGTTCATCGGTTCGCCTCATCTCAGATTGATTCTTCTTCCATTCTCCATGGATTGCGTGAGTTGCAAGGCCAGTACCGGGTATTGAGCGTTGATAACTTGCCACTTGCATATCGAGCAACCTGTGATAGGGAGAGAATAGGCTAGTTCGGGGTGGCGAACAGCCCCTCTGATTAGCGTGTTTAGATATACAGTGGTATTTGCTTAGGCAATAAAAAAGCCGCCTCTGGGGCGGCTGATGCGGCGTTCGATGTAAGACTATTGCGTAGCAGTTGAGGTGGGCAGACGCTCCAAGATGGATTCTTGGGTTGCCTGGATGCTATTTACTGCTTCACGGAATTCACTGCGCTCGTCAGCTGCACGCTGAATTTCAACTTGCGTCTCGCCGTAGGACTTGGCATAGCTACCTTGCTCGCTAATCCAGTAGCCAGCTACCGCAATCACAATAGCAAAACCAGCAAAAACGCCCGCAACAGTAGCCCAAGCTGTTGTGGTGGCATGCCGCCGGCTATTTTCTGACTCTTTTGTTACATCGTTGCGGAGACCTGTTATTTCATCATAAAGCCGGTCGGTGATGCGCTCAAAACGGGCATCTGCCTGTTCTTGAAAGCGTTGCATAGATTCCACGCGAGCATCAAGCTTGCTTTCAATGCCAGCAAGTCGGGCGTCAACATACCTGTCTTGAGTGCTCATAGAGTGTTCACCTGGCTGAGGGTCAGCATCTGTCACACATTTGATTGGTGATACTAAATCAGATTCGATTGTAAAGCCCGCGTTCAGATCACCAAGCTTTGAAGTCGATTTTAGGAAAATAGTTCCTAAAGTGAAACCTCTAGGGTCAACCACGTTTGCCCGCGTGTCGACGCCGGTATCAATCCTGTCATAAAAACTCGACGGCTCATGAGCATTCTTAGTTGCCATTGCGGACTTTCCATTCAAGCAGGGCGTGAAAAGAGAAATCTGCCATGTACCCGCAAGTGTCGCACCTTGATGTGAGAATTGGTATTGCTATTCGTTCAAAGGGTGGCTCCCCTTCATGAACGGTTTTCCAAGCAATTGCAGGTTTATCTGGGATCTCTTTGAAGCTTCGGTGACGGCGGTTAATCGCTTTAAAAGCCACTAGCTCGTCTTGGCAAATGGGACAATTACCTTTGCTAGGCAAAGTGCTGAAAAAATCCACAACATCCTTGCATGTGACTTCTTCAACCATTTGCCGCCACTCATCACTGTACATAAGTCAATCCTTTACCATGCTGGGTGTTAGCAAAAAATGGTAGTCAATTTAGCTGAATTAGCTTTCGCATCTTGTTATTGCAGCAAACCATTGATGCAGTAATGCAGTAATGCAGTAATGCAGTAATGCAGTTTACTGGTCGTCGCTACGACCTTCAGCCTCATATATTAGCTTGCCGAGAATGTTGGATTTCGATTGACCTTGTTTCAGCATTTCGAATGCCGTCATAGCTAGGCGGGCACCTGCCATAGGATCAATACCATCATTGAGTGTGGCTCGTACTAGAGCCTCTTCCACCATCTCAAGCGCCATAACTGTCAGATCGGATTCAGCAATTGGTTCGGACTGCTGTGGGTCGTCGGTTTTACATGCCAAGTAGCGAGCGCTCACCCCGTATTTGTTCGCAAGGGCGACCATAACGCTTGGGGGTACAGGCGTTCGCCCATGCTTCCAGTCGCCAACTGTCTGGGACGACCTGCCGGCATCGGCAGCGATTTTGGTGTTGATACCATGATCCGAGGGATGCTGATGCACTTCCTGTGCGCGGGTCTTTATTCTCTCCCACACCCTTTTCCTTGTCTCCATCTCTTCATGAGAAGGACTTTGTGACGGCTGAGCAGTCATGTGTCAGATGCTCCGATTCTGGCAAATACCAGTAAAAATCAAGTTAACGCCATATCTTAGCCGCCCTGGTCACGTTAGTAATTCATCAAATTTATGGAATTTCTTGTATCTGGCATGGTTTAAACCATAATATAGTCATTATAACCATGATCTAAGAGGTAGGTATGACTGACATTGCTCAACAAACTCTTTCGCAGGCACCAGAACCTGCTGTAAGTGTTCCTACTCGGCCTGTAACCCTTAGAGATGTCATTAAAGACTGCGGGGGCGCTTCTGCTGTCGCTGCAGGAATGGGTGTTGCGGCTCCAAGCGTATACGGATGGATGAGCCAAGGTCACTTACCTCTATCTGAGCTACATGGGAAGACTAATTACAGCGATCAGCTTGCCGCTATGCAGCGAAGCATGCGGTTGAGTGCGGTTGAGATTCGGCGACTAGGGCTGCGCCTCTAATGCATTGCCTCATCTTTACAAATCCAACCAAGGCGCCAGGGGGTGCTTTATGAGCAAGCAAGCCACTAGCAGCAAAGAAACGTTTAAATCCCTTAGCGCCTTTGCCCAAGAGCAAGCCCACTTAGTGCTGGCGCATTATCTGAAGGACGGTGGCCCGGTGACAGGTGCGAACGCTAAGGAGTTGTGCGAGGAGGCCGCCCGCAACATCCGAGCGGCCTTTGCAGAGCTAGAGGGGCGCACTTCGCCTGATCAAGGCTCTGGTAGTGCTCCAACAGCTGAGGAGCAGGATCGCGCCATGTCCGCCGAGCCCGCTGACATTGAATGGATGCCGCTGGACGCGTGGGTGTCCGCAGCTACGACCGCCATTGGTGCGCAGCCGCCTTTCAAGCAATGGTCAGCCATATGCAGCACTGACCCTGATGGGCCTGTGTCCATCGTGACGCTATATAAAGCCCCGAAGGGTTTCTATGAGGTTCGTTTTAGTGAGATGCCAAGGGGTGAAAACCTTGTGAAGTTACTTGAGGCCTCAGGCCCGGTCGCCTACGACCCGTGGCGCAATACCCGTGAGGCTCAATCGCTTTTCGTGGAAGGCGTGGAGACGGCCAGGTTTGGATGCACTGTCGCCAACATGTCCGAGCCTATGCAAGTCGCTCGTGACTTGGTTTGTGCAGGCCTTTTGCGCCATGACGGTCACCCAATACTGACCGATCACGTGATGCAAGTGCTTGATCGTTGCCGGGTCACTTCATCGCTCAAGCGCACCCATTACCCCGCCCGTCTTAGCGGGCAACGTATCGATGGGGCGCTGGCGCTGATTATGGCGGTGGGGCTGGTGCTGGGTGAAGGTAGCGGGGCTGCGGTATGAATATCAAACCATCCAAGCCATTCGACCCAGCGGTCATTAGTGCCGCGGAAAGGCGCTTCCTTGAGAATCGCTCTTTTCCAGCACATCAATTGCCGCCTGAATCCTCTCTATCAGCTCACGACCTTGAGCTGGTGTCATCGCGAACATTTGAGACTCTTGAGCTTCCTCGTTTTTTTGGAGCGCGTGACTCAAAAACTGGAACTTCAGAGCAATGATTTCGTGGGTGGGTACTGGCCCGATCTGCCAGCCAGCTACGGGAAATAGAGAAATTTCATTCGTCATTGTTCGACCTGTGATTGAGGTGTGTGAGAGCACTCAATCTAACCCTGGTCGAGTTTCTTTGCGAGTGGCAGGGGGTGCTGGATGAGCATGCTCAACCTCCTAGACAGGCCAATAGCGTTCAACCGCACCTTCGTTGATCTGGGTATCGGCATCACTGGGGCGCTCATGCTATCGCAGTGCGTTTACTGGTCTACCCGTACCAAGGACAGCGAAGGCTGGTTCTACAAGACGCAGGCTGAATGGACTGACGAAACGGGCATGACGCGCCGAGAGCAAGAGACCGCCCGTAAGAAGTTAGTCAGCAAGGGATACATCGAGGAGGTGCGCCGTGGCGTGCCTTGCAAAACCTATTACCGGCTTGATCGTGAGGCGCTGGAAGCCGCCCTTATTCAGGTTGCACAAAAGCGCCATTCCAGTATGGCGGATTCCGCCAATCTAGAATGTACGAAAGCGCCATCCAGTATGGCGGAAAGCGCCAAACAAGATTGCACGGAAGCGCCTAACAGTGATGGCGGAAAGCGCCAAACTATTACAGAGATTACTACAGAGACTACAGCAGAGAGCACTCAGAAAGGCGCACCGGGGGCAAGCCCCGATGCATCGGAGGGCGATTACCTGAGCGCTGACGAACCCCAAGCGGAAACCTCAGGCGATCAAGAGTCGGGAGCTGATCTGCTGGCGCGTATTCCTGCCGATATGCCGGGTACCCGTGACCCGAAAGCCAAAACGTTTAAACCCTGGGCGAACTACGCCTGTGCTTACCGTGCCCGTTACGGCACTTGGCCGGTCTGGAATCAAAAGGCTGGCGCGAACATGAGCCAGCTGGTCGACCGTGTGGGGGCTGAGCGTGCCCCCGCCGTGGCCGCGTACTACCTGAAACTCAACAGCCAGTTCTACACCTCACGCCTGCACCCCGTGGGCCTGCTCCTGCAGGACTGCGAATCCATCGCCACCCAACTCGCCACTGGCCAGCAGGTCACTCAGGCCAAAGCCCGCCAAGTGGACAGCACCCAAACCAACGCGAGCAACGCGGAGGAGGCTAAGCGCTGGCTAGCCGAACGCCGCCAACAGCAGGAGGCCGCATCATGCCGTTAACCCCTGAACAAATGGATCAGGTCGTTGATCTGGTTTACGCCACCGCGGAAGTGCTGGGTCAGGAGATCCGCCACAAGGCTGCCGGGCTGATCGCCGAAGACCTCAGCGCTTACCCCTTTGCCGAAATTGCCCGAGCGCTGGCCCGCTGCCGTGCCGAGCTACACGGCAAGCTGACCCTGGCGGCGATCATTGAGCGCCTACCTAGTGCGAACGCTCATTTGAGCGGTAACGAGGCGTGGGCGTTGGCGCTGAAAAGCACCGACGAGCAGGAGACGGTGGTTTGGACGCCGGAGATTGCCCGCGCCTTTGCCGCTGCTCAGCCGGTGCTGAGTGGTGACCGTCCGGACAAGATCGGTGCCCGCATGGCGTTCCTGGCTGCGTATGAGCGTGAGCTCTCCACCGCGAAAGCCGAAGCCCGCCAGCCAGAGTGGCAGGTGTCGCTAGGCCATGACCCGCAGCGCCGCGAGATCGTGCTGAACGATGCCGTGAGTGCTGGCAAGCTGCCCGCGCCTAAGGTGGCCCACTTACTGCCACCGCCTGATAAGCCGGTGACCGAAAAAGGCAAGCGCCAGCGTAAGCAGGTGGTCAGCAAGCTACGCGAGATCATCAACCAGCCCGGTGACCAGAAAGCCCAAGAGCGCCGCGAAGCCCGCGAGCGTGAAGAGGCCCGCCGCCGTGAATTACTCGAACAAGCTGGCGTGCCGCTGGCTGCGATGGGAGGACGTTAATCATGAATACCGCATTCCAACCGAGCGGCAACGAAGTAAAACGGGCTGCATTCAGCGATCACCGCCGTTCAGGCAAGCTCAGCGCCTCCCGCGGGCTAGTGACTGCCTCGCTGGTGAGCAAGGGCCCCATGACCCGCAACCAGTTGGCAGACGCTACCGGCCTACCGCTGGCCAGCATTTGCGGCCGCTGCCGTGAGCTGCTCGATATGGATTACATCGAGGTCGCGGGCATGAGCGCCGATTCCCCAGCGCGCCAGGTGCTGGGGCTGACTGAAAGCGGTAAGGCGCTGGCCATGGATGCGGCTAAGGGGGTGGCGTCGTGAAGCGATTAACAAAATCCGAGCGTGCAGATCTATTTGGCATGTTCGACGGCTGCTGTGCTTACTGCGGTGAAGAGCTAGGCCAGCGCTGGCATGCCGATCACGTCAAGGCTGTGCGTAGGCGTCATGAGTTATACCGGGATGGATCATCTGGATATAAGACGCGCCTGGTGGGTGCAGATAAGCCCGAAAACCACGCTATTGATAATTTTATGCCCGCTTGCGCGCCCTGCAATCTCTCCAAAGCGACATACACCCTAGAGCAATGGCGCGATGTGCTGGCTGGCTACGTTGGTGCGCTGGATCGTAATGCGCCCACGTACCGCATGGCTAAGAAGTATGGGTTGATCGTGGAGACCGATATTCGCGTGGAATTCCACTTTGAAAAACTTGCTCGGGAGGCTGCGTGATGTCGCTTAACCCTATTGATCATCAAAACATCGTGCTGCGCTTGCTGGGCATGTCATCCAGTAACCCCGCACACCTCACCTCGCTTGCGCATTCCTACCAGATCCCGGTATCCCTGCATGAGATCCGCGTTGCTTGTGATGCGCTGGTAGAGCAGGAGTTTGTCGAGCGTGCCCCAGGGTTTGCCTATCGGCTGACGGCGTTTGGCACTGTTGAACTGCCTGCTGTGCCGTTGCTTGAGAGTTATTACACGATGCCTCGCCACAGCACGGAGCCAAAGGTGGGCGATTCAGTTTGGCGGGGCGCTGACATGGCAGGAAAACAGCTCCCATACGCCGGGTGGGGTGAATCATGACCCGCCAAGCCTACACACAACCCAAATGCCCACAGTGCCACTACCGCAAGGCCGCCAGTGAGTTTCGCGACCCGGCTACGGGCGAAGCATTGCCCGCATGTAAGCAATGCATGCGTATTGCACAGCGAGGAGGTCAGCGATGGACGGCGTAACGTGGTTTTTATTCGGCGTGCTGGTCGGTGTGTTTATGACTATTGCCTGTGCGGCTGCCGCTTTTTGCAAGAGCAGCAGCAAGCCAGGTGGCCATGCTCCGCCTTTCCGGACACCGCCGCCACCTTTTGTAGAGAGGGCCACTGGTATCAGCGAGCAGGGAGAGCATGACGATGCATGAACAACGGAAACAGCACTTCGCCAAGGTGAGGCGCCTCCAGATGATTATTTTGGCCGTCATAGTCATGGCTTCGCCGTTCTACGTCGCTATCTGCATAAAGCTTTGGCAATTGTTTATTGGCTGGGGGTGCTCATGAGTCAGCAAAAAGGGGGATTGCAGGCCCGGCGAGCCGCGATGCTTTGCCAGAACGTCCGCTTTGGGCTGTACCTCGACCAGCGCCGCCGCCAAGCCAATGCCCTGGAGCATCGTGACCTTCCAGACGGTACTCACGGCCCCGAGGATTGCGCGGACTGGCTGCGCAAGGCGTGCGGCATCGAAAGCCGTGCCGAGCTAGACCATAACGACGCTGCCCGGGCAATGCTTGATCGCATCATGGCCGATTACAGCAAGTGGGAGCGCCAGCAAAGAATGATGGATCGCGTGTGCATGGGGGTGGGGAGTGAGTGATAAGCCGGTAGTGCCTCAAGATTACATATATGGCCTAAAGGTCGTTGACATCGGCGATCTGCGCATAGCGCGTGGACAGACAAAGCGCCCGAGGGGCACATGTAAGCATCTTGATATTGTTTATGACGATCAAGAGCGTCGTATCTGGTGCCAGGACTGCGAGCAGGAGGTAGAGGCATACGACGCGTTTAAGGGGCTGGCTGAGTTTCATTATAGCGCCCAAAACAAGTTAAAACGCCGAGAGGAAGCCGTTAAAGAGGCTGAATCATTCCAAGCCCGTAGCCGTGCCGTTAAAGCACTTGACCAGGTGTGGCGTAGCAAAAACATGACGCCCGTTTGCCCTTGCTGTGACAAAGGCTTGCTTCCGGAGGACTTCGCCAATGGCGTTCAGTCTCAAATGGATCGAAATCTTGCGCGGAAAATGCGCCAGCAGCGCTTGAGCGTAAAGAGCAAAGGAGGTGGGGCGTGAGGTGTTCAACGGTTCTTATTTTGGCTGGCGCTATGCATGTCGCTGTCTCAGTAGCGATGCAAATACGTGGCATGGAAGGTGCTGACCTAAAAAGCACAACAGGCGTGCTGTTGGTCGGCATGGGGTTTATTTGCATGGAAATTTCAAAGGCGGGCAGAAAATGACTAAACCACTCCTCTATGCCGTGCTGTTAGTGATAGGCGTCGTTGTTCCCACGTGGCTGGCCCCCATCGCCCAAGGTGGGTTGGCTAACTTAGCGGTATTTGCTGCATGGGCTATCGGCTTGATGATCCTGGCTCTGGCGCTGATCGGTATCTTTCTGGATTCACCGTACGAGCCGCCCGTCAAGCTACCCAAGATATTGCGGTGGATTTTCGCCATAAGCTGGTGGAGTGCTGTCGCTTGGGCGGCTTACCACGGCATGTATGGCTTGGCAGCGTTGCACACCCTGAGCTCCTTGCTTCTTAGCCTCAATAAGTCGCGCAAGGTGCGGCAGCATAAAGGGGGCTCTAATGTTTGAATTATCACGCCGTAGGTTTCTGCAGCTGCTTGGCGCCGCTTTCGCGTCAGGTGTCAGTGTTCCAGCGCTTTCAATTGGGCGGGAGCCATACGTGCACGTGGGGAGTTGCGTTGATTACATCGGCCCGCGTGGTAAAGACTCGCGTTCATTCATCGGCGGCAAGGCTGTTCGTGCTGTTCATCCCTGGGACGGCACCGGCTTCCCAGTGGATCTACATAACGGCTTTTTCAGCAGGCATGGCGCGTTAGAGCGTTTCTACGATTTTGAGCTATGCAATTTCAGTGAGGAGGTGCCGCCCAGGTTTTGGCATAGCGAAGAAAATCGCCGCCTGTATAACAACGTTCACACCTACGTCAGAACCAAGCGCTTTGGCGAATCAATTGAAGAGGCCGTGAAGGCTTTGAATTTATATGGTGCACGCTCATGAGCCTACCTATTAAAGCGACACGCCGACCCCGCAAATTGAAAGCAGACGGCACGCCCCGCGCCCGACCAGTGGATTGGGAGGGCCAAGAGCAGGCGGTGCTAATCCGCTGGCTGCTGGGCGAGAAGAAGCGCGGGGAGTTGGTAGGTCAGCTATACGACGCCATCTACCATGTTCCCAATGGTGGCCAACGCAGCAAGAGCACCGGCGCGGCGATGAAGCGGCAGGGCGTTAAGTCAGGCGTGAGTGACCTAGTGATTATGGATGCCCGCGGGGGGTGGCACGGGCTTTACATGGAATTCAAGGCATCGCCCCCGCATACCGCGGCCCTTGCCGATAGCCAGCATGATTGGCTGGCGCTGGCCGAGGAACGCGGCTATTGCGCGGTGTTGGCCGTAGGGCTTGAAGAAGCCAAGCATGTGCTCGAGGAGTATGCGCGAATGGGGCCTTCTTATAGCCACTACACAAAAGCACCTCTTGGCGGCACCGAGTGGAGAAAGGGCTAATGGGCATGGCATTGATGAAAGAAGAGGCTGAATCTATGGCGCGTGACTATCAGCGTATGGGCATTCGTGAACTGAGAGAGCATGCGCGCAGTACCCACCCAGAGCATGATCCGGAAGCGGCGCGGGCGTTTGTAGATCGTATAATTGATATGGAGGCAGAGCGCCTTACATGGCACTGGCACGAGAACCAGGGCTATCAGCCGTTTAGCTCTGCCGCGAAGGCGGGCGAGCAGCCGGGCGGAGGATCGGCTGCCGCAGAGCCCTTAGCTATTGCCTATGAGCGAGGCATGCGGGTACATGCGGGTCACGAGTTCGCAAGGGAGTGGCTGGAAGCGGCTCGATTACGCCCACGCGCTAGGCTGGCGGTGTTGATCCGCGCCGCTAAGCTCTACCCGATGGCGGCACAGCAGCAAGCGCTATGGGCCAAGAGCTATGATTTCATTGCCCAGCACTTGCCTATTTATTCGCGCATGCTGCAAATGGGGTCGCTTTCGACCATGACTGAGATCAAGCAGGTTGAGGTGGTTCGGGTCACTGAGAAAGAAACGTACCGGCGTTCGCGCAATGAGCATAAGAGCGTGCCGATCTTCAAGAACGGGCAGGCGGTGAAGGATGCCGCTAAGCAGGCGAGGGTACAGCTATTGCTTCTGGCGCAGGTCTGAAACACCAGATGTTGTATTAACTCCACGACTGATCTACTATGTTTCTAGGCTGGCGCTCAATGACGCTAGCCGCCACACACACCATAAAGCCCTGCCGGTCACCCGGCGGGGCTTTTGCGTTTCTAGCGGTCGAGACAGCCGGTTAAGTCGCTGGGCTCATAACCCGGAGATACGTGGTTCGATTCCACGGGCCGCTACCATTTCTCTTGCGTTGCCACCTGGCGCGCCTTGCCCCTTCGTGTTGGGGCCTTTCTATTCCTGAGGTCGTCATGTCTGCTCACTCGCCTGCCCATTGGTACGACGAGGCGGAACTGCTGCGCCTTGAGCCAGCGCCGCCTAAGGGTACGCGAGCGGGCAACGTGGCCGCGTTCCTCGACATGCTGGCATATGCAGAGGGCACACCTCGATATGGTAACCAAGACGGCTATAACGTAATTGTCGGCGGCGGCACCTTTGAGAGCTACCACGATCACCCCCGGCAGTTGGTCTGGTTGCCTGCTTATAAGATCAAATCCAGCGCTGCTGGGCGCTATCAGTTCCTGACTCGCACCTGGGATGATCTCGCTAAACGATTCCATCTGCCTGACTTCTCTCCCGCTAGTCAGGATCTAGGCGCCATTCACCTGATCCGCCAATGCCAAGCGCTCTCGCTGATTCATGATGGCCGAATTCGTGAAGCCATTCATGCATGTCGGCGTATCTGGGCGAGCCTGCCAGGTGCTGGCTATGGTCAGCGTGAATTAGCTACTGATGAGCTGCTGGGCGTGTACGAAACTGTCGGCGGCATTTCCATCGATTAACTGACGAGGCCCGCCCGAGAGGTGCGCCATGAACAAACGATCTAAAGAGAAACGCACCATGCCACATCGTGATCCAAACAATTGGCAGTGGCTGCTCGATTATCTGTCTATCGCTATTGCCTCCATCCTGACGTTTGCGATGGCCTTCATTCGTGGTGTTCACGAGGGAGGCAGCCTCAAGAAATCGCTGCTAGGTGCAGTCATGTGCACGTTATTGGCTACGCCGCTGTTCCCAGTGTTCCTGTGGATTGCTGAGTCGCAGGGGTGGCCGCCCATTAGCGCCTTCCCCCCGTGCGTATTCCTTGCGTTCCTGGGCACCGATTGGATACGTGCCAAAGCAGACGACCTTTATGAGGTTTTCATTAACTTCGTTAAGAAGTGGCTCAAATGATTGCCTCGCTTCAGGCGAAAGCCATTGGCCTGGTGGTAGGTGGCTTGGCACTGCTGAGCGCATTCCTCTATTGGCAGCACATCACCTCTCAGCGAGACGCCTACCACGCTGAAGCCGAGCGCCAGCGAAGCCGTGCCGAGATATTGCAAGAGCACCAGCAGTGGCAGCGCCAGCAGATCGAGACGTTGAGCAATGCCATGGTTGAGCGTGATCGTAAGTTAAGCGCTATCGCTGAAGACATAAGCGCCAGCACAGCCGCGCTTGATCAACTGGGAGAACAGAATGCTGAGATCCGCGCGTGGCTTGATAGGGATCTGCCTGTTGGCATTGGTGACTGGGTGCGCGAGCTCCAACGTCCAGCCGATGGAGATGCAGTGCAACGGCCCGACAGTACCCGAATACCTCACCAGTGAGCTACCCGCTCCAGCGCTAATTCTTCAAAGCCATAAAGGCTTGCTGTTGTTGCTCGCTGAGTATGAAGCGATGCGCCGCCGGTTCAATGCAGACCGAGCAGTGGTGGTCGAGATACTAACTAACGATGCAGGGGATGAGTGATGCCACTACCCAACAACCGCGCCTTCTGGCTGTTAGCTGCCGCTGTTGCGCAGGTCGCCCGGTTCTTCCGTTGGCTTAAGAAACTCCTGTCAGCAAATGCCTAGCTCGCCACCACGCCCATGCCGTGCACCAATGTGTGCAGGCAAAACCACGCACAAGCACGGCTACTGCGATAAGCACGCCGACCAAGCAGTCACCTGGAAGAAGTCACCCACAGCTAAGCAGGATCGCGGCGGCAGGCCATGGCGTCGCAAGCGCCAGCGCATACTGCAGCGTGATAAAGGCCTGTGCCAGCCGTGTCTGCACCTAGGTATTTACACCCCAGCCGTTGAGGTTGACCACATCGTCAATATCGCCTCAGGCGGCACCGACAGCGACGACAATTTGCAGGCGATATGCGACCCGTGCCACAAGGCCAAGACGCAGGCAGAGGCGCGCCGGGGGCGTGGCGAAGACGCCTGAGGGGGA
>TARA_R100001369_G_scaffold22674_3_pt1 | contig 56771 bp, 58 predicted proteins | sample TARA_R100001369 | Tara Oceans TARA_R100001369 (sample SAMEA2621528) | marine metagenome | biome: marine biome (ENVO:00000447); feature: surface water layer (ENVO:00002042); material: "saline water (ENVO:00002010), including plankton (ENVO:xxxxxxxx)" | depth 5 m
GTTGCTTTTTTACATTTCTGAATATGCTCTTTTAGAATTTCTGGATACATAGATCCTGCTCCAATAATACCTAATCCTCCATGGTTACTCACAGCACTCGCAAGCTTCCAACCACTAGCCCAGATCATTCCGGCTTGAATAATAGGATATTTTATATTAAAGAGTTGAGTAATTCTATTAGGCATAGTTTATATTTTTTTCAGTTTTTAAATTTCTATAATTCTATTGCGAATCCTAGTTAAAAATTGCCACGAATCCACGAATATAATAATTTCTAATTCGTGAATTTGTGGCAATTTTTAACATATGATAGTTCTAAATTAAGAAATTACTCCAGAACCAACCAATTCATCTTTTATATACCAGGCTACAAATTGTCCTTCGGTAATTGCAGATTGTGCATTTTGAAAAGTGATATACAATCCGTTTTCAGTTTGATGTAAGGTCGCATCTTGTAATTCTTGTCTATATCTAATTCGAGCTTTTACATCCATTGTATCATCTGCTTTTAAAGTTAGATCCTTACGTACCCAATGAACTTCATGATTTGTTACAAATAAGGCTTTTCTATACAATCCTGGATGATCTTTTCCTTGACCTGTATAAATGATATTTGTATTTACATCGGTATCAATTACAAAAAGTGGTTCTGGAGTTCCACCTACTGCAAGCCCTTTTCGTTGACCTTTGGTGAAATAATGTGCACCTTGATGTTTACCAACTACTTTTCCATCTTCCAGTTCATAATGAAATTTCTTAGACAAAAAATCCAACTCTTCCTGCTTACTATTAAACTGAATTTCCTGAGTTTGATAATGTTCTTTTTCAGAATTTATCTCAACTATAACCCCTTCTTTAGGTTGTAACTTTTGCTGAAGGAATTCTGGTAAGCGTACTTTTCCAATAAAACAAAGTCCCTGAGAATCTTTTTTATTAGCAGTAATAAGATCTTGCTCTGCAGCGATCTTACGTACTTCTGGTTTTAGAAGTTCACCTATTGGAAATAAGGTTCTGGAAAGTTGTTCTTGTGTTAGCTGACAAAGGAAATAAGACTGATCTTTATTATCGTCTTTCCCGGCTAATAATTGATAGATTGTTTCCCCATCTTTTTCAATGATTCCTTTTCTGCAATAATGACCAGTAGCTACATAATCTGCGCCTAAAGAAAGCGCTATCTTCATAAACACATCAAACTTGATCTCTCTATTGCAAAGAACATCTGGGTTTGGAGTTCTTCCAATTTCATATTCTCTAAACATATAATCTACAATACGCTCCTTATATTCTTCACTTAAATCCACAGTTTGAAAAGGAACACCAAGTTTTTCGGCAACCATCATTGCATCATTACTATCATCTAACCATGGGCATTCATCAGAAATGGTAACAGAATCGTCGTGCCAGTTCTTCATGAACAAACCTATTACTTCATACCCTTGTTGTTGCAACAGGTAAGCAGTAACACTAGAATCCACTCCTCCAGATAAACCTACAACTACTTTCTTCATAATTTAAACGTACTTCATTTGAGTTCCCAACATAATCCATTATGCAGTCGGATTCCCGTTGGCAAAATTACGAAATAAAAAAGGGTAGTTAAAACTACCCTTTGTACAATTTATGTGAAATAGAACTATCGTTTTTCGAATACAATATTTGTGTTTTGTCCAGCAAGGATGTCTGGGTAAAAAGTGAATTGACTATTAGAATTAAAAACAACTTTTCCTGTTAAAGAACCTATATCTTCGAATGGTACTGCAAACGTATATTTATCACCTCCATTGTTTGTCCACGAATCGTTATCTGAGCTTTCAAGTACACAAGTTCCACTTTCATTAGAATAGTAAGAGCTCTCTGCAGTGTTATCTGCTTTAAAGTCTATAAAAGATTGACTACTACATTCGCCTACCTGTAAATTCAAAGCACCACTGTTGTTTATTTCGACAACATACCACTTACCGAGAATTGCATCATTTCCGCCACCGTTATCATCGTCTTTATTGCATGAAGTAAGTAAGGCTAGGCTAAATAATAGTAAAAAAATCTTTTTCATAATGTAGGTTTTATAATATTCGTTTTATCAATTCAAAGTAGTTATATAAACTTACTAAATTTCATTTTAGTATGTGAATTTTTGTTTTAATCAAATATTAAACCCATTTAATTAAAAAGACTCGGAAAATATCCGAGCCTTTTATGATAGTTGCTATAATATATTAATTATTTCTTATTCTTTTGTTGTTCCGCCTGCTCCATCATTTCTTGCATTTTCTTGGCAAATTTACCTTGCTTTTTAGGTTTCTTCTTATTTTCTTGGATCTTATCATGGATCTTTTGCTCATCTATAATTGCATACTTTATTACAAGCATGATCCCAATAGTAATTAAATTGGAAACAAAATAGTACAATGAAAGTCCACTGGCATAATTGTTAAAGAAGAACAACATCATGATTGGAGATAGGTACATGATAAATTTCATGTTTGGCATTCCCGGCTGCTGATTGTTCTGCATTGTTTGTCCCGTAGTCATCATCATATAGATAAAGATGGCGATAGATGCCAATATTGGGAACAAACTTACGTGATCACCATAGAACGGAATTGTAAATGGTAATTCTGCAATGGTATCGTAACTAGAAAGGTCATCTGCCCAAAGGAACCCTTTTTGCCTTAATTGGAAAGCACTCGGGAAGAACTGGAATAATGCATAGAAGACCGGAATTTGCATCAAGGCTGGTAAACAACCACTCATTGGGCTAGCGCCAGCCTTGGAATACAGCTTCATAGTTTCTTGCTGCTTCTTCATTGCGTTATCCTTATACTTTTCATTCAACTCATTAATTTCAGGTTTTAAAACCTTCATTTTAGCTTGAGACAAATAAGATTTATAGGTCACTGGAGAAAGAACTATTCTCACAACGATCGTCATTACTATAATTGCAATCCCGTAGCTTGGTAAAAATCCAGAAAGGAATGCAAAAAATGGGATAAATATATATTTATTTATCCAGCCGAAGATTCCCCAACCTAATGGAACAACTTCATCTAGATTTCTATCATAATCATTTAGTATCTTATAATCTGTTGGTCCATAGTACCAGTTCATATTATAATTAAGCTCACCGCCTTTTAATTCTAGAGGTAGGGTAGTTGCAAATTCTTTTGTGTATAAGGTATCTACATCTTCATCTTGCACCAAATTTTTTGAAACGAATTTCCCATTTGTAAAAGGGGTGTCTGTTAATAATATGGAAGAAAAGAAGTGTTGTTTATAAGCCACCCAAGTAATATCATCGGCTTCATCATCTTTTAAATCACCTTGTCCAAGATAATCGTCATCTCCACCTTCAAATTCCCAAGCTAATTCGGTATATCTATTTTCATAAGAAATACTTTTGGAATGGCGATACCCTTTTAATTGCCAGTCTAAATTAACGTTGTTCGAACTACTAATTACATCTCTTAAGCCCTGAGAACGAATGCTAAAATCCAACATATATTCTTCTGGTTTCATCACGTATACATATTCCAGATATTCAGATTCGGAAACCTTAAGTTTCATAGATAATACTTGGTTCTCTCCACTTGTAGACAAAGTAGGCTCGAAATACATGTCTTTTGTATTGATCACTCGTCCATCCGATGTGGTAAAATTCAAGTTCAAAGAAGCGTTTCCATCCTTTATTAAATAAACAGGAATAGAATCGTATGTTTTAAATTGTGTTATTCTTGCTTCAGAAATATAACCCCCTTTATTTTCGATATTTAGATCGAGAAAATCATTAGATAATTTTGTGGTATTATTGGTTGCAGAAGGTAGGGTAGCAGAATACCCAAAAGTACCTAAGGCTTCTTGTGCTTTAGCACGGGAAGTAGAATCTAATTCTGTATTGTCTATTTCTTTAGTGGCGGCTGGGCTTACAGTTTGAGTAGTCTCCACTTGTTCGGTAGTATCCTCTTTATTCTCAAATTTGTTATCTTCAAAGGAATTGTTGTACAGCATCCAAATTAAAATTCCACCAATCAGGAAAAATCCGATCAAGGATTGTACGTCAAATTTTTTTTCTTCCATATTAAATTATAAAGTAAACTAAAGTGATCTCTATCACTAATGATTTTTTATAGTCAAATAAATGACCGTTTATTGATTTTGTGTCACTTTGACACTATTTTTTTGTTTTGAATAGGTAACGGCAGCTTTTATAAAAGCAACAAACAGAGGATGTGGGTTTGCTACAGTACTCTTATATTCTGGGTGATATTGTACGCCAACGTACCAAGGATGACCTTCAAGCTCCACAATTTCTACCAATCCTGTTTCTTTGTTAATCCCTGTAGCTTTTAATCCAGCATTTTCAAGTTCGGTTTTATAGGCATTGTTATATTCGTATCTGTGTCTATGTCTTTCAAAAATAACATCTGCATTATAAATACTTTTCACGATAGAGCCTTCAACCAGTTCACAAGACCAAGCGCCCAATCTCATGGTTCCGCCTTTATGTGTAACCACTTTTTGGGCTTCCATGATATCTATCACTGGATGTTTAGTGTCAATATTCATTTCTGTGGAATTTGCATCTTTTAATTGAAGTACATTTCTAGCAAACTCGATAACTGCCATTTGCATTCCTAAACAAATTCCTAAAAACGGAATATTGTTTTCACGGGCAAATCTTACTGCATCTATCTTTCCTTCTATTCCGCGTTCTCCAAAACCTGGAGCTACTAAAATTCCATCAAGATGTGCAATTTTATTCTTTATAGTATTCTCATTTATAAATTCAGAATGAATACTTTCTACCACAACCTTAACTTCATTCTCTGCACCAGCATGAATAAATGATTCTAAGATGGATTTATAGGAATCCTGAAGCTCTACATATTTCCCAATAAGTCCAATTCTAACTTCGTACTTCGGATTTTTATGGCGTTGTAAAAATTTATTCCAATGTTTTAGATTTGGAATAGTATCATTTGGTAACATCAATTTTTTAAGTACAACGGTATCTAGACCTTCTTCCAACATTAAGTTAGGAACGTCGTAAATTGTAGATGCGTCTATAGATTGAATAACAGCTTCTTGCCTAACGTTACAAAAAATAGCAAGTTTTCGTCTAATATCATCAGATAGTTCATGCTCTGTCCTACAAACCAAGATATCGGCTTTTATACCGCTTTCCATCAAAGTTTTCACACTGTGTTGGGTAGGTTTTGTTTTAAGTTCGCCAGCCGCAGCCAAGTAAGGAACAAGGGTAAGGTGGATAACCAAAGCATTGTCGTCTCCCAACTCCCATTTTAATTGTCTTACAGCTTCAATATATGGAAGAGATTCTATATCCCCCACAGTTCCGCCTATCTCTGTAATAACAATATCATAATCTCCACTTTTGCCAAGGATCTGGATGCGTTCCTTAATTTCATTGGTGATATGCGGTACAACTTGAACAGTTTTTCCTAAAAATTCTCCTCTACGCTCCTTTTCAATCACGCTTTGGTAAATTCTTCCGGTGGTTACGTTGTTTGCTTGCGAGGTCTTAACATTTAAAAATCGCTCATAATGACCAAGATCTAGATCTGTTTCTGCACCATCTTCAGTAACATAACATTCCCCATGTTCATAAGGATTTAATGTTCCAGGATCTACATTTATGTAAGGATCTAGTTTCTGAATAGTGGTTTTAAATCCACGAGCTTGTAATAATTTTGCCAAAGAAGCAGCGATAATTCCCTTTCCTAAAGAAGATGAAACCCCGCCGGTGACAAAAATATACTTGGTTTCGGCCATGTTGTAAGTGTTTGTTGTGTTGCTTTATTCAGGGCGCTAAATTACAAAGAAGAATAGAAAAAGCCCTCAATTTCAGACCTAATATTTTAGAACAAAAATACCGACTTTAAAAGAGTGGGAAGTTTAATTATTTGGGTATCTCAACCTGATATTGCGAAGAATGCTTTCCATTCCGTTTACCTTAAGTTCAGTCACTTGTTGAAGTTGGTCTCCTAATTTTCCTTCAGGAAAACTCTTTTGGCGATACCAGATTAAGTAATATTCTGGTATTTCAGATAAAAACAGGCCTTTATATTTACCAAAATGCATCTTGGCATAAGCTAATTCTATAAGTGCTTTTTTATCGGGTTTTAGTTCCATGTGGCTAAAATAGAACTAAAAAGTTTAGAGAACTCGTTTTTATGTTTTATTGAAAACGAATTTTAATGCCAAGGATAATTGAGACAAAAAATAATAAAGTTTAGATTAAAAATATAGGAGATAAAGATTTGGCAGCGGTATTATTAAGGAAAAGTTAAAGGATTTTTTTATAACTAAGCAATTGCATAGTTTTGCATAGGAATTAAAATCAATGGCAAGAGCTAAACAATATAAAGAAGAAGATGTTATCCATAAGGCGATGAACCTTTTTTGGCGTAATGGCTATGAAGCAACTTCTGTAAGAATGTTGGAAAAGGAAATGGGGATCAACCAGTTTTCTATTTATTCGAGTTTTGGAAGTAAACATGGAGTTTTTGTTGAAAGTATTAAAGCATATAAGAGTGAATTAAATAGTATAAGAAATATTTTAAACAATTCTAATAATGGGATTGTCGGAATTAAACAATTTTTCTACGACTTTCTCGAATTTACAAAGGAAAACGAAGAGGGTAAAGGCTGTCTTGTTTGTAATACTGTAAGTGAACTTGGGAATAAAGCTGAACCAGATCTTATGGTTGAATTAATGAAGTTTACACAGGAGATTAGGTCCTTATTCATCAATAATTTGAAACAAGATAAAAATAGAACAGAAGAAATAGTAGAAAGAGAAGCCAATTATTTAGCGACATCTATTTTAGGGCTTTCATTAGGTTCCAGAATTCAAAATGAAACTGAAATTGAAGATTACGTTGAAATGATATTTTATAATATGTAATATTTTTTTACTACAAAACTAAGCATTTGCTTAGATATGAAAAATAATTTAAAAACTTTAATAATATGAAAAATTTTATACTAACATTTATTTTACTTGTTTATTCAGTATCGCTTACCGCTCAGGACTACGCAGTAGTTTTAAATGCTGGGTCAAGGATCGAAAAGGATAGCCCACTAAATAAGTTTACATTAGATATTCTTTCAAACAAAGAGTTTAAGTATCGCGATTTCTTGAAGCAATCTAAAAGCTCGAAAGTTAATTTTCATTTAAATGGAAATACTTTCACTAAAACAGAACTCACAAAACTGCTAAGAAAAAGTGTGAGATCAGCGGGAAGCTATAAAGAATTTAAGCCACTATTTGAGAACACCTATCCTAAGTTTTTGAGAGTCCTTTCAGATAAAGATATGACTTTGTTGTATGAAAAATTTAGAAAGGGAACCTTGAATACATATATCCAGAACTTAGCTGAAGAATGGTAATAATAGAGTAAAAAGTTTAAAATATTCAATTCTTTTTTTCAAAATAAACTAAGCTTTTGCTTAATAAAAATTAAACAATTATAATTAAATATTTAAAATTATGAGTACATTAAAAGTTCACACAATTGAATCTGCACCAGCAGAAAGTAAATCATTATTAGAAAACTCACAAAAAGCATATGGTATGATTCCAGGCTTGCATGGAGTATTAGCTGGTGCGCCAGGGATCCTAGAAGCTTATCAAACCATTCACCAATTATTTGTAGACTCTTCCTTTAACAATGAAGAATTAACCGTTGTATGGCAAAGTATCAATGTAGAACATGAATGTCATTATTGTGTACCGGCACATACAGGTATTGCAGCGATGATGAAAGTTGACAAAAAGATCACAGATGCTTTGCATAACAGAACACCTCTTGCAAACTCAAAATTAGAAGTGTTGAGAGAAATGACATTATCTATAGTGCGTAATAGAGGAAACGTAAAGGATACTGAAATTGAAGCTTTCTATGCTGCAGGATATGGTGAAAGACAAATATTGGAAATCATCTTAGGATTATCTCAAAAGGTAATTAGTAATTATACGAATCATATTGCCCAAACTCCTGTAGATCCTGCATTCGAAAAATTCACTTGGAAATAAGAGAGCAAAACAGTTTAATACCCAAGCTGTAAATTCAAATAAGTCCTCCGGAAATATTACGGAGGGCGTTATAGCAGAGGACTTTTCTTTTCAAATACTTTGACATGATAAGTTGAAGGGATTATTTAGAGGAATTCTGATAACTTTGTAAAAGCTTATTTGAGAGTAAATAATAAATAACTTAATTTAAAAAAATAAAGATGATTAAAATAAGCGTAATGTATCCTAACGTACCAGAGACAAAATTTGATTCTGAATATTATAAAAACTCTCATCTACCAATGATCTCTGAGGCATTGGGTGATGCTTTAAAAGGAATGGAATTTAATATAGGAATTGGAGGAAGGGCTCCTGGAGAACTTGCACCCTATGTGGCAATAGCCCATTTAACCTTCGATTCTGTAGAGTCATTTAAGGCTTCTTTTGGACCATATGCTGAAAAATTTGCGGCAGATGTTCCTAATTACACTAATGTTGAGGGAGAACTTCAGATAAGTGAAATTGTAAGCTAATTTAGATCCTGAAGAAAACAATTTTAAAAGTTTAATATGAGCGATAAAATCAAAATAGATATAGTCTCAGATGTGGTTTGTCCTTGGTGTACCATTGGTTACAAACGATTGGAAAAGGCTATTTCTGAAATGGGAGTTGAAGATAATGTAGAAATTGAATGGCATCCTTTCGAACTTAATCCAAATATGCCTGTAGAAGGGGAGAATGTGCAAGAACATATTGCAAATAAGTATGGTGCAAGTTTAGAAGATCAAAAACGCTCCCAACACCATATGACGGAAGTCGGAGCTGAGCTAGGATTTAAATTTGACTATTTCGAAGATATGAGAATGGTAAATACTAGAGATGCACATATTTTACTGGAATATGCAAAGGAAAACGGGAAGCAAACAGAGTTGAAAATGCGTTTAGTTGAATCTTACTTTGGAGAACGAAAAGATGTTTCTACTAAAGAGATTCTTATGTTAGCCTTGCAAGAAGTTGGTTTAAATGTGGATGAGGGGATGGCAAGATTAGAAAGTGATGATGCCAGAGCTGAGGTTAGAACAAAAGAAGCATACTGGCAAAATTTAGGTGTTAGTTCTGTACCAACAATAGTATTTAATAAAAAGAGCGCTGTAACCGGAGCGCAACCTATTTCTGTATTTAAAGAGGTCTTAACTGATTTATTGCAAGAATAAATAAAGTAATTCAAAATAAGTTTCTCAAAATTTTTGTGCAATGAGCTTTTTGAAATTTAAAAGAAGCAATACACTCATGTAATTTGGTTTATACTATTTCTTTTCGTTTATAAAAAGCTGAAGTGAAACATAAAAATGAGCGGCATTAATAAGAATTTTTAAATACTTAAATTTGCTGCATATTTAAATCAATGAAGTACGAGTATCAATTACGTGTAAGCCCTGAACAAGCAGCGAAGAAAGATCTTTTAAGAAGTGAGGTTTCAAAGTATTCGGGAATATCCATAAAAGAAATTCGCCATGTTGAAATAATAAAAAGATCTATAGATGCCAGACAGCAATCTGTGAAGATCAATTTAAAGGTGGATGTTTATGTAAATGAAGCTAAGAAAGAAAGAATTTTGGAGCTGCCAGAATATCCTAACGTGAGGGATAAAGAGGAGGTTTTTATTATTGGGGCTGGTCCTGCTGGACTTTTTGCGGCACTTCGCTGCATAGAATTAGGTAAAAAACCTGTAATTATAGAGCGAGGAAAGGATGTAAGAAATAGAAGGCGAGACCTTAAAGCATTAAATATAGAACATATCGTTAATGAAGATTCCAACTATTGCTTTGGAGAAGGTGGCGCCGGAACTTATAGCGATGGAAAATTATATACTCGTTCTAAAAAAAGAGGAGATGTTAACCGAATATTAGAATTATTAGTTGCCTTCGGCGCTACCAGTGAAATTTTGGTGGATGCTCACCCTCATATTGGAACCAATAAATTGCCGGCAATAATTGCCAGTATTCGTGAGAAGATCATCGAAATGGGGGGAGAGGTTCTTTTCGAGACCAGAGTAACCGATATCATTATTGAGAATAATGCTGTTAAAGGAATCAAAACCTTAAAAGGCGAGCTTTTTAATACAAAGAATATCATCTTAGCCACAGGACATTCGGCAAGAGATATCTTTGAGTTGTTATATAGAAAAAGGATCAAGATAGAAGCAAAGCCATTTGCTTTAGGAGTTAGAATAGAACACCCACAACAGTTAATAGATAAGATCCAATATAAATGTGATGACAGAGGAGAGTTTTTGCCTCCTTCTCCATATAGTATAGTTAAGCAAATTGGAGGTAGAGGAATGTACTCCTTTTGTATGTGTCCAGGAGGTGTGATTGCTCCATGTGCCACTAGTCCGGGAGAAGTGGTTACCAATGGATGGTCTCCTAGTAAAAGGGATCAGCCAACTTCCAACTCTGGAATTGTGGTTGAATTAAGACTGAACGATTTTAAAAAATTCGGGGATTCTCCACTTGCAGCAATGGAATTTCAGAAGAGCATCGAGCAGACTGCCTGGGTATATGGTGGTAAAACACAACGCGTTCCAGCACAAAGGATGGTAGATTTTGTAGATGGTAAGGTTTCAAACTCTTTACCTGAAACTAGCTACAAGCCGGGAGTAACATCTGTAGATCTAAAAGAGGTTTTTCCTGAATTTATTCATAATACACTTCAAAAAGGGTTTAGAGAATTTGGGAAAAGCATGAAAGGATATTTCACCAATGAAGCAGTAATTCATGCTCCGGAATCCAGAACGTCTTCTCCCGTTAGAATTCCCAGGGATCTAAAAACTCTGCAACATATTCAGATAAAAGGTTTGTTTCCTTGCGGGGAAGGAGCCGGTTTTGCAGGTGGCATTATATCTGCAGCCATAGATGGAGAAAAGTGTGCAGAGAGCTGTATTAGCCTGATTCAATCTTAATCTTCAGTGCGAGTAAAGGTTAAAAATAATATAATTATAGCGTATCTTTTGAAGCTATTTTTCACATTTGCCTAACTTCAAAAAGTAGAAAACTTCATCCAAAATATATCGAAAATGGCTATAGTAGGAACATTAATTAAGGGATTAATAGATCTAAGAGACAAAATGGTATCTGAGCCCGATGCTAATAAAGCGCAGTTAGCTGTTTTGAAAGGATTGTTGGAAAAAGCTAAAGGTACTGCATTTGGGAAGCACTATAAATTTGAGGAGATCTTAGAATCTGGAGATATTTGTGCAAGTTTCGCAAAGCGTATTCCAAATTTCGATTATAATAAGATCAATGAACAATGGTGGTATAAGATGCATGAAGGAGAAACCGATGTGGTTTGGCCTGGAACTCCACCTTATTTCGCATTAAGTTCTGGAACTACTGGCAAAACCAGCAAGCGAATTCCTGTTTCCAATGATATGGTGGAAGCAATTCGCAAATCTGGGATTAAACAAGTTGGTGCGCTAACTAATTTTGATCTTCCAACAGAATTCTTTGAAAAGGATATTATGATGCTGGGAAGTTCTACAGATCTTCAAAAGGAAGGTGACCATCAAGAGGGAGAAATTAGCGGAATATCTGCGAGTAATATTCCATTTTGGTTTAAAGGTTATTATAAACCGGGGGAAGAGATAGCTAAGATCGAGGATTGGGATGAGCGTGTAGAAATGATTGCGAAAAACGCCAAAACTTGGGATATTGGAGCGATCTCTGGCATTCCGTCTTGGATAGAATTAATGTTCAAGAAAGTTATAGAGCATCATAATTTAAAGAACATTCATGAGATTTGGCCAAACTTTCAGGTCTACACTTCAGGAGGTGTAGCTTTCGAGCCTTATGAGAAAAGTTTTAATGCACTATTAGATCATCCGGTTACTGTGATAGATACTTATTTAGCTTCAGAAGGTTTTATGGCATATCAACAACGTCCAGATACGCATGCTATGAAATTGGTATTGGACAATGGGATCTATTTTGAGTTTGTTCCTTTCAAGCCAGAATATGTAAATGAAGATGGTTCTATAACAGATAATGCACCTGTGGTTGCATTAAAAGATGTAAGAGAAGAGGAAGATTATATTTTACTTATAAGTACTGTTTCCGGAGCATGGAGATATTTAATTGGGGATACCATTAAATTTACGGATGTTACCAAACATGAAATAAAGATCACCGGCAGAACAAAATTCTTTTTAAATGTGGTTGGCTCTCAACTTTCTGTGAATAAGATGAATGATGCCATACAGGAGTTAGAAGAGAAATATGATATAGAAATTCCCGAATTTACTTTAGCTGCGGTTAGAATTGATGGAGAGTTTCATCATTCTTGGTACTTGGGAACAGATACAACCGTAGATAATAAAGAGCTTGCAGATGCTTTGGATAGATCACTAATGGACGCTAACAAAAACTACAAAGTAGCTAGATCCAAAGCCTTAAAAGGGGTGAAGGTTACTACGATTCCTGCAAATCATTTTTATGAGTGGAACGCTTTGAATAAAAAGAAAGGCGGACAAGTAAAAATGGAACGAGTGATGAATGAAGAGAAATTTGGGGAATGGGAAGAATTTATAGCTGGTTTATAAGCTAATAACAATTACTCTTTTAATTCTTCTACCAATAATAAGATCTCCTCTGGAGACAGGTATAATCTTCTAATACGATTCTTATATACTTCAGATAAATGCGCATGGTTCAATATAAAATCTTTGGTAGCTAATATATAATCGCCCATTCCATGGCTTACTGCAAAAGTATCGGCAGCTCTTTCTGCTTCTTTAATGAAATTCTTAGAGGTTAGATATCCAATTCCAAATTGAATTAGATTAAATCCGCTGCGTTCTTGATAATCCATAATATGACCTAATTCATGACCTATCCAGCCTATTAGGACTTCAGAGGGAACTTCTGCAATAGAAAACTCTTCATCTTCAATATTGAATTTCTCACTTATCATGATAAAATAGGACCTATTTTTCTTGTTTTTAAAGATCCCAGAAAATTTTGGCTGCGCCTGCATAAAAGACTTTTTAATCTTTTTCTTAAATCTAAACTCGATTGGAGTATCTTTTAATTCCGGATAATAGGAAAGCGCAGTCATTGTTTCAGCTAAAATGGCCTCAGGAATTATTTTATTAGTTATATCTAAATTATCTGAATTTTTCTTCATAAGGCTAGAGCTATAAACACTTACGTGCAAAAGTGTAATACATGCTAAGATTATAAATTTAGGTTTGGGTTGAAGCAAAATGTAGTTTCTTTTCAGAATTTTCCAATTCAATTATATGAAATGTATACTTCTAAAACCATTCCGAAAAGAATTTTAGAAAAGTTTAAAACAAAAAAAAAAGCTTCGCACAATGTGCAAAGCTTTAAAATTGTCAAAGTATAGTATACTATAAACTAAGCCTAAGCTTGTTTTACATTTACTGCATTTAATCCTTTTCTTCCTTCTTCAAGATCGAACGTAACTTCGTCGTTCTCTCTAATCTCATCAACAAGACCATTTGCATGTACAAAATATTCTTTGTTAGTTTCTTCGTCTGTGATAAATCCAAATCCTTTAGTGTCGTTAAAGAATTTTACGGTACCTCTATTCATTATATATAATTTAATTTCAGCAAATATAGTGTTTTTTATTTACATGCTAACAATTAATTCAATTATTTTAAAAATATTATAAGCTTTTTATATAATTGCAGGAGTTTTTTTTAAATGCTGAATTCTATTGTGGTTTATTTAACAGTATTTTATCTTATTCTATAATTAATTACTAATTCTTTGCACAGCTCTGTTAAATTAACTGAAAATCTAAATGGAATTACTGCAAATTCTGCGAAGTTTGTACGATAGAATTGCTCCCCGGATTTTATAGGTCCCACTTGAGCAAAAGACAAAAAAAAATATATGAAACCTCAAATCATAAAATTTCTGCCTACTGTTGTTTTATGTTTATTTATGACTGTTATTTCATGTTCAGAAAAGGCCAAGAAAAAATCTGTAGATGAAAATTCTAATAGAATAGAAGATAGTATAGCAAATATACCAGAAGAAATAGTGGAACCGGAACTTGTTATTAATTATAAAATTGATTCCCTTAAAACTTCCGTAGAACTTGATAGTTTTAAAAATAAATATTCAGATGCAGATCAAAAGATCATTTATGCCATTAATAGAATAGAAGAGGGAAGGGTAAGAGCTGGTAATGCTATAGTGATTCCAGATACGTTGTTGATGGATCTTTTGAGCTATGCACCATTTCCGAAGAAATTAGAACTATTAAATGACATTCCAAAGACGGTCTTGATCTCTCAACGAGTTCAGGGTTTTGCTTTATATGAAAACGGAAAGCTAATAAAATGGGGCCCTATAAGTTCAGGAAAACAATCTACTCCAACCCCAAATGGATTACATTACGGAAACTATAAGGCAAGAGAGAAAGTGAGCACAGTAGATGATGAATGGTTGTTGCCATTTTATTTTAATTTCATGAATTTTGAAGGAGTTGGTGTACATCAATATGCCCTTCCGGGTTATCCTGCAAGTCATGCATGTGTAAGATTGTATATGGAAGATGCTACTTTTATATATGATTGGGCAAAGCAATGGGAACTTACCTCTAATGGTAGATATGTACACAAGAATGGAACACCATTTATGGTTTTTGGAGAATATGATTACAAAGCAGACTCACCTTGGATACAATTAGCTACTAATAATATGGCGAATGAATTGTTGGAAGCTGAATTAAAAACGCTGCAAGATTATAAAACGGCCTATGATGCGGATGAGAAAAATGTAAAAGATTTTGGAGATAAACAAAAAGATGATCTACTAGCCTTGAATACTAAAGCAAAATAATTCGAAATAAATAAATAAGAAATGGCTTTCTAAATAATTTTATGAAGAAAGCCATTTTCTTTTAGAGCAAAATCGCATCTACAATAGCGCCAACTACTGCAAGAATTATCGCTAACCATAATGAAGTTAAAAATCCAACAGTCTTAAAATCTTTGCTTAATTGATCTGCAAGCTCAATAACAAGAGCATAGGCAATTACTCTAGTAATAAAGCCTAGTCCTAAGAAATAGAAGATACCAAGTGTTGCAATATTTAATAAAGAGGTTAGAAGCCAGCTTAATAAAAAACTTAATACTCCAATAATTAATGCGACGATCAAGGCCGATTTAAAACCTTTAAGTTCCACCTTAACCATTATTTTGGCTGCAATTAAAAGTACCGCAGCATCAATAACGATATGTAATAACCATAGTAACATGAAGCTCTCATTTTAAGTTAATAATGATAAAGATAAAAATTAGGATGGGAAATTTTAAAAATAATCGTTAATCAACCTTACTTGAATTAGAAATCATCAAACTTTCTGGGGTTTGATGAATGATCACTTCATAAACTGCTTTTATATTAGCAAGTTTTTCTCTTCTTATCAGGCTATTTTCGGTTTTATAATGTTTGGTGTTAGCCGCAAAACCGGTATAATCTAAGCCTAATCCGTTGGCGATGAATAGCGCCCGGGGTAAATGGAAATTTTGAGTGACTACCACAGCATTTTCAACTTTAAAAATTGCGTTAGATCTATACATACTGTCATAAGTATCTATTCCTGCAGGATCTGTAAGAATATGATCTTCTGGAACATTTCGTTCTAGAAGATAATTTTTCATGGCATTTACTTCGTCATAATCGTTTTTGCGGTTATCACCACTCAATAAAAATTGCTTCACTTTTCCAGCTTTATAGATCTTTAGTGCAGTATCTACCCTGTCTTGTAAAATAGGTGAAAGTTTTCCATTGGAATGTACACTGGCTCCAAGAACAATTACCGTATTGGCAGATGGAAGATCTTCCATTTCAGAATAAATAGAATCTACAGTGCTTTCCTGAAAGTAAGTGCTAACTCCCCAAAGAACAGCTATCAGGCCAATTAAAATAATTAGAATACAAAGTAAAGTTTTCTTGATCCAGTTCATCCAAAGCGTTTATTGAAAATGACGATAACGGGTTGATAACAAATGTAGTATTTTTAAGCTTCTTTAATTACCAATAGATACGCCTTATTTAGCAATTTGGTTTTAACTGGTGTGATTTACCTTTATTTCCAAATAGTTATTCTTAAATTTACCATTCTAAAAGTACCACTACCAATGAATTCTATTGAAGCCCTTAATTGGAGATATGCCACTAAGAAGTTTGACGAGGATCTATTTCTTTCTGAAGAAAAAGTGGAGATCCTGAAACAAGCCTTTAATTTAACTGCTACATCTTATGGGCTGCAGCCAATAAAGTTAGTGGTTGTTCATAATAAAGAGCTTCAGCAAAAAATGGTGGGGTATTCCATGAATCAGCAACAGGTAGGAACTGCTTCTCACGTCTTTGTTTTTTGTATTGAAAGAGTTATAGATCAGATTTTTATAGAAAATTATTTCAATTATGTTCAAAAAATAAGAGCTACGCCAAATGAGGTGTTATCGCCTTTTAAAGATTTTCTAATAGATGATTTTGGTAAAAAACATGAAAAGGAGATCTTTTCTTGGGCTACAAATCAGGCATTTTTGGCTATGGGAACCTTGTTAACTGTTGCTGCTGCAGAGGGAATTGATACCTGCCCCATGGAAGGTTTTGAGCCAGCGAAATATGATAAACTCTTAGGTCTGGAAGCTCTTAATTTAAAATCGGTTTTGGTATTGCCCGTTGGATATAGAGCAAAGGACGATATGTTCTCTGAATTTAAAAAAGTGAGAAGACCAATTTCTGATGTGATTATAGACCTGAAATAAAGGAATTAATAATTCACATATTCCATGATCTCTAAGCCATAACCTATCATTCCAACACGTTTAGTTTGTTGAGAATTAGATAATAATTTAATTTTATGGATCTCCAGATCATGAAGAATTTGTGCTCCAATCCCAAAATCTTTATAATCCATTTTAATAGGAGGAGCTTTTTCCTGACCTTTTTTCTGAAGCTCTTTCAATTCGGAAAGTCTATTTAATAGATCTAAAGACTGGCTAGCAGGATTAATGAAAACAATTGCTCCGCGACCCTCATCGTTAATCGCCTTGAACATGTCATCCAATTTCTTATCGGCATTATTAGTTAAAGTTCCTAATATGTCATTATTGATAAGAGTTGAATTTACTCTAACCAAGATCTCTTCATTGGTTTTCCAAACTCCTTTAGTGAGCGCGATATGTACTTGGTTATTGGTTGTTTGTTTGTAAGCTCTCAATCTAAAAGTTCCAAACCTGGTTTTAATATCAAAATCTTCTTTCTTTTCGATCAGAGAATCGTGTTGCATTCTGTAAGCTACAAGATCTTCTATAGAAACCAATTTAAGATCGAACTTATTGGCAACCTCGATAAGTTGAGGTAATCTAGCCATAGTTCCATCTTCGTTCATGATCTCTACAATAACTCCGGCAGGTTGAAAACCAGCGAGCCTTGCAAAATCTATTGCAGCTTCTGTATGACCAGTTCTCCTAAGTACGCCACCTTCCTTTGCTTTTAGCGGAAAAACGTGTCCAGGACGGCTAAGATCTATGGGTTTTGTATTGGGATCTATAAGTGCTTTTATGGTTTTAGCTCTATCTGAAGCAGATATCCCGGTGGTTACTCCATTTCCTTTAAGATCTACAGATATTGTAAAAGCGGTTTCTAATGGATCGGTATTATTACCAACCATCATTTCCAGCTTCAATTCTTTACAATGTTCTTCTGTGATTGGTGCGCATATAAGTCCGCGGCCGTGAGTTGCCATAAAATTCACCATTTCTGGCGTCACCATTTCTGCGGCAGCAAGAAAATCTCCTTCATTTTCTCTGTCTATATCATCTACAACAATAATGATCTTTCCAGCCCGAATATCATCTATGGCTTCTTGGATAGAATGTAATTTTAATTGTTGCTGATTTTGGATCGCTTGCGGCATAATAAAAGTTTCTTTATTCTAGCTGCAAAGGTATTTAATCTATTTTGTTTGTGTCTTACTCCTGAAGAGTTTTTTAATGAACCTGTTTAATGGTTCAATAAAATTTCCAAAAGCAAGTAAACCTTGATCTGTAGTAGCTCTATAAGTAAAGAAAATACCTAAGGGTAAAAATATTAAAGTAGAGATCCAAGATGCCAGAAATGGGCTCATACTTCCATCTTCTGCGCTATTCTTAGCAAAGATGCCTATAAAGTGATAGGTAAGAAATATTAAAATTGCAACTACCATTGGTAATCCCATTCCACCTTTTCTAATAATTGCACCTAAGGGTGCCCCCACAAAGAAGAGGACGATACAGGCAATACCTAAAACGTATTTTTCATGTAAGGCTATCTCAAATTTATTAAGTAACTTAGAGCTGTTCCTGAACTCCTGTTTTTTAATGGCTACATTAGATAAGGAAGCATTTACGGTTCCCAAGGCGAGATCTACAATTTGCAGCCCTACTTTATTATCATAAAGCTCCAACACCGAATTTTCGAACTTGGTGACTGAATCTATTGCTTTATAATTGGTAGCAAAATAAGTAGCCCCAGTTCTACTATACATAACCTCTGCAAATCTGTCCATTTCTTGATTATAGGAGGTAGAGAAAGAATCTATACTTTCCGTGAGTTCCCCAATCTTTAACATGTTCTGAGAATTCCTATAGTTCTCATCATCCATATCTACATTGTTGAAGTTGGAGAGATCTATATTAATTACATATTCCTTAAAATAACTTTTGGTAAATGGCTTATTGTTTCTCTTAATAGGATCGTTTTGCTGAATCTCATCGTAATAATTACCATCCTTTAGAATTAAAGAAAGCAATGCAGAATTTGTGCTTCCCACCAATTCTCCTTCAGTAGCTTTTATAACCGTCATATTTCCACCTTGATTGGATTTCTGGTGAATGATGACATTGTTTAAAAACTGATCGTTATCTCCGGTTTTTTCGTCCACCTTAATATTGAATTCTCCAACATCATTAAAAATGCCTTCAGAAATTGCCATTGCAGGTTTTAATTGCGCGATGTTCTTTCTAAGGTTTATAGATTTAAATTCCGCAGCGGGAATTACATTATTAGAAAAGAAAAAAGCTACAAGGCTAATAAGAACTATAAACACAGTAAGACTTCGCATTGCTCGCCCTAATGAGATCCCGGCAGACTTCATGGCAGCAAATTCATAATTCTCTGCAAAGTTCCCAAAGACCATAATGGAAGTTAGCAAAATGGTAAGTGGTAATACAAGCGGTACTAATTTTGGGGAAAAATAAAGCAGGAATTTTAAAATAATTCCTGCATCCAAATCTTTCCCAGCGAGTTCACCAATGTACAGCCAAATGGTTTGAAGTACAAAAATGAACATCAAGATTATAAAAACAACTAAAAATGTTTTTAAATAACTTATTAATATGTACCGGTCTAATATTTTCAATTTAATCTAAACGATTAATGTAGAAATCTTTATATCTACCTTCGTTAAAACTGAAAAGGTTTTTAGCTAAAGGCTGATTTGTTTTAAAACTCTTTACTGTAATAGTGATCTTAGTACCGTTATCCTGAGTTTGAATTAAGTTATAAATATGCTTAGTTTGGCTATCTATACCTAAAAGAATATTCTTTACATCTGCATTGCTATCCATTGGAGTTAGCTTTACATACTGTATTTTTCTACCTTTTATATCTTGCGTGATATCCCATTTGTAAGTATAACCTTCTTCATAAAAAGTGAACATTTTAGATGGGGTAATATTGTTATCTTCTTCTTCTACATAATTGGAAATATTTATCTCTTGGTCTTCTGGAATAATGGTATAGATCTTTTTACCATCGAACAATTGGGTGGTTCCCATTAGATTTAATAAATATTTATTTCCATCGATACTTACATCTCCGCGAGTTTCCTGACTTACATTTTCTGAAGTATTTTCAAGAGAATATTTAAAGTCGATCACCATATTGTCATAGGCTTTAACTTTAGATGAAACTTCGCTTAATAATTTTTTGGCTTTTGTAGATTCCTGTGCATTCATAGCAAATACGCTAAATAAGGCAATCATAACAATACTTAATCTTTTCATTTTTAATTTTTTAATTGGCGTTCTAATCGTTTAGTAAATGGTCTAATGAAACGAGATCTGTAACCAAAACTTGTCTTGCTTTACTACCTTCGAAAGGACCTACAATCCCTGCTGCTTCCAACTGGTCTATAATTCGTCCTGCTCTATTGTAACCAAGCTTTAACTTTCTTTGTAATAAAGAAGCAGATCCTTGCTGTGCAATCACGATAACTTCAGCCGCTTCACGGAACAATTTATCTCGTTCGCTTACATCTATATCAAGTCCTGTGCCACTTTCAGCGTCCTCGTACTCAGGAAGGATGTAGGCATCAGCATAGGCTTTTTGTGAGCCGATGAATTCGGTAATTTTATCTACCTCCGGGGTATCTACAAAAGCACATTGTAATCTTATAAGTTCGTTACCTTGAGTGAATAACATATCTCCTCTACCAATTAACTGGTCTGCGCCCTGACTATCTAAAATGGTTCTGGAATCTATCTTAGAAGTTACTCTAAATGCAATTCTGGCCGGGAAGTTGGCTTTTATGATCCCTGTTATTACGTTTACCGAAGGTCTTTGCGTTGCAATTATAAGGTGAATACCAATGGCACGGGCTAATTGAGCTAGTCTGGCAATGGGGGTTTCCACTTCCTTCCCTGCGGTCATAATAAGATCTGCAAACTCATCTATAACCAAAACTATGTAAGGCAAAAATTTATGGCCATTCTCAGGATTAAGCTTTCTGGCTTTGAACTTTACATTGTATTCTTTAATATTACGAACCATTGCATCCTTTAAAAGGTTGTAGCGATCGTCCATTTCTATACAAAGAGAATTTAAGGTGGCAATTACCTTGGAATTATCGGTGATTATAGCATCTTCAGATCCTGGTAATTTAGCGAGATAATGCCGCTCAATTTTATTGAATAAAGTAAGTTCTACCTTTTTAGGATCTACCAATACAAATTTTACTTCTGCAGGATGCTTACAATAAAGCAATGAGGTAAGAATAGCATTTAACCCAACAGATTTTCCTTGTCCCGTTGCACCCGCCATTAAGAGGTGAGGCATTTTTGCAAGATCTACCACGTAAGTTTCGTTAGAAATAGATTTTCCTAAAGCCATAGGAAGTTCCATCTCTGCATTCTGAAATTTTGGTGAGGCGATTACCGAACGCATAGAAACTATAGTGGCATTTTTATTTGGCACTTCTATACCAATAGTTCCTTTTCCTGGGATTGGCGCGATAATTCTTATTCCTAATGCAGAAAGGGAAAGCGCGATATCATCCTCTAAATTCTTGATCTTAGAAATTCTAATTCCAGCTTCGGGAACAATTTCATATAAGGTTACTGTAGGCCCAACAGTAGCTTTTATTTGAGCTATTTCAATTTTGTAATTCTTTAGCGTAGATACAATGGTATTCTTGTTCTCTTCTAATTCTTGTTGATCTACGGTAATTCCGCTATTTCCAACATTATAGTCTTTTAATAATTCTATGGTAGGCCATTTGTAATTCTTAAGTTCCAGCGTATGGTCAAATTCTCCAAAATCTTTAACTAATTTTTTACTCAAGGAATCTTCAGCTTCTTCCTCTTCCACAGTCTCCACTTGCATTTTAACTTCTTCATCTACAACTGCAGGACGAGCTGAAGGTTTATCTTTATCAATAGTTAATGGAGTAGGGGTAGAAGTATCTTTAATACTGGAAGTCTCCTTTTTTGGAGCTACTTTAGAAACCCAATCTTCCTCTTCGTATGTTTTATTAACTGGCACGTTGGAAGCTTCAAAATCATCTGTGATCTCTTTTTTCTTGGAAGCTAGTAAGGAACCTATAAGTTCTGGAGTAATCTTAAGTCTAAAAACCAGATAGGCTATAAGTAAAAAGGTCAACATCAATGCAGTTCCGGCAAAGCCAATATAATCTTGTAAATAATCGTTTAGTTCAAAACCAACTCTTCCACCTAGCATCGAATTTTTTTCAGCAAAAAAGCCGAAGAATATTGCCCACCAGATCATCATTAATAATCCCCAGAACCAAAATTTAAATAAATTTTTCAGTTTTAAATTGAAGAAAAGATATACTCCGGTAACAGTGACCAATCCGGCAATGATGAAAGCGGCTAATCCAAATCCATTAAAAATAAAGAAATCACTAATATTAGCACCAAACTTACTCATCCAGTTCTTAGCTACCACCTCACGATTTCCCAATTCCTGTAAGGTACTTTGATCTGCTTGCCAATTAAATAAAAAGGAAATAAAAGCAATGATCAAGGCTAAACCTAAAAGCATAAGGAAACTACCAAGAACAACCTTTTGCTGCCTGGATATTTTAAATCCTGGTTTTTTGATCTTCGTACTTTTAGTTGTTTTGGTCGAGGCTTTCTTCGTGGCCATAAATTCTCAGGGGAGTTTGAGCAAAAATACAAATTAGCAAGAGTCTAAAATACAGATTTACGCTTCAATATTAACAAATGATGATTTTAACATTTATAAACTCAAATCTACTGATTTTATTTTTCAATTGATCGATTAACATAATTACGCAGTCGCAATTTGATTAATATAATTCTCGCATAAAAAGTTAAGAGGCATCATCCTTATAAAGTGTACAGATATCAAAAGATTTATATAATTAAGTGATTGATTACTAATTAATATGGATGAGGAATATCTTTAAATTCAATAAAAATTTAAAACTAAAATCTCAAAAATTAAAACAGCAAATTGTATCTTAGAAGCTGATAATGAAGTAGATATAGATCTCAATTTTTAAACGACCTAATTTTAAATTTAAATAACTTGAAATCATGAAAAAAACATTCTTACCACTTTTATTGCTAATTCTGGTTAGTTTTAGTACAAGCACCAATAAACTTACCGATGATGAAAGAGAAATGGTCCTAAAGGAATTAACTCATTCTCAAAAGGAATTTATGCGTGCCGTAGAAGATCTTTCTCTGGAGCAATTAAATTATAAGCCAGATGACGAAACTTGGTCAATAGCTGAGATCACCGAACATTTGGCAATTACTGAGAATACTATTTTTGGACTGCTAGAGCAAAGTTTAAAAACGCCTGCAGATGCTTCGAGAAGAAGCGAAGTGACAATAAGTGATGCGCAGATCTTGGGGTTGATAGAAGATAGAACCAACAAGGTAAAGACGCAGGAAGCGATGGAACCAACTGGGCAATTTGGTGGTTTTGAAGAAACTTTAGAAACATTTAATGATAGAAGGGAAAACCATATTGATTATATAAAAGATACCGAAGACGATCTAAGAAACCATTTTGCTGCATTGCCATTTGGAACAGTGGATGGGGTGCAAATTGTCTTATTTCTTGCTGGACATACAGACAGGCACGTGCAACAAATGCATGAAGTGATGAGTGATCCGGATTTCCCAGAAAATTAATTTTAAGAGATTTCATAAATAACCACCTTTAAGTTAAATTCTTTTAGGTGGTTATTTATTTCTGAAGCTATCCTTTCGATTTTATTCACGTTGAGATTTGAAGATGCAACTGCAAGAGGCACTTAAAACCTCTTAAGTAACTCTTGCAGTTATATTTATAAATAATCTAATTCTCCATCTTATGTGAGATTACTTGCATATAATTAGCTTATTAGTTTAGTTTTCATGTTTTATTCACTTCATAATTAAGGATGTGTTAATAAAATTGTAAACCAGTATTTTGCAGTAATGGAATATTCTAGTATGTTTACACCTCGATCCTCCGGTGGCCCTACACCAAAGAGTTATTAATCGCAATTCCTTAATAAATTAATATTGGAGGCGATTATAAGAAAAATCAATTGCTATAGTGATTAAACACATGCTGTCCTTAGGATATCTTATTAATCTATGAACTTACAACCTATTGAATATCCCTCGAGTATTAGAAGATCTGAAGAAAATCGTTCACATTTTCAAAAATTTGATTCATTTCTAGAGGAACTTCGGAGGATGGAACTGCCTCCAGAAGTGATAGTTTCGCTTAATAATCAACTTGAGAAGCTCCATTCATTTTCAGGATCTGAGAAACAATTTTTCAAAAAGCTTAAAATTACCAAAGCTGTTTTGTTAAAGATATTATATAAGGAAGTTCATGTGGTCCCTAAAAACCATTACCGAAATCTTTGGATCGCCCTTGGTTTATCTGCAATTGGCATTCCAGTAGGAATATTACTTTCTCTTTATTTAGATAACAGCATTTACATTGCGCTTGGTATTGCTCTAGGTTCTACTATGGGAGTATTAATCGGGAATTATTTAGATAATCAAGCAGAGGAAGAAGGCAGGCAAATAGAGATCTATGTTTAATTATCTATATCGTACCATATTTTAAGATTGGGTTTTATAATAAGCTCAAAAAATTCAATAATCACATTAAAAAAGTTTCATGCAAAATTTCCTTATCACTCTTATTTTATTTATTTTAAGCCTTTTCATGAACGCTCAAATCGCAAGTGTGGAGCCTTCTACAAATAGCGTTCAAGTTGGTTTTCTAGGAATATGGGTAAATAACGAAACGAAATTAACTAATTCTGTAGCGCTAAGAGCAGAATTGGGTGTGGATAGTGCTCTTTGGGGAGGTACGCATTATACAAGAACCGGATATTTATTCACCCAGTACTTACTTTAGAACCTAGATGGTATTACAACTTAAACAAAAGGTTGGAAAGATCTAAGCGAATAGATGGAAATAGCGGTAACTTTATTTCTTTAAAAACAAGTTATCATCCAGATTGGTTTGTGATATCTAATTATGATGGACAAGAATTAGTTAGCGATATTAGCATAGTTCCAACTTGGGGGATCAGGAGAAATATAGGAAACCCACTTATGAAGAACGCTTATCATGGTCTCCCGGAGACGGAAATGGATTACAAGTTCATTCGCTAAAGGAATTTACTGTAGGTGGTTTAAATTGTTGGGAGAATTGGATGCCATTAACACGTGCAGCATTATATGGGCAGGGTGAAAATTTACATATTGCAGTATGGCCAGGCACTTTAGATAACACTAAAAATATTACCAGATTTATTGCTAGAGAATCAAGGTCTTATGTAATATCGGTTTCAAGTTTAATGAGTAAAAATGATTTTCCAACAACAACTCCACATGTGTCTAAAATTCTTGAAAATGCTCCTGAAGTTCTAGCTAATGGAGGTTCTTGTATTGCAGGTCCAGTTGGAGAATGGGTGTTAGATCCAATAATAGATTCGGAAGGGATATTTACTGCAAGCTTAGATTTTAGCAGGGTATTGGAGGAACGCCAAAATTTTGACCCTTCTGGACAATGGAAAAGGCGGAAAAATCTAAATTGAAAGGATACATTCAAAATTCTTCAAAGGAATTTATAGTACAATAATCGATTTAAAGAAAACCTTTATTAAATTAGATTTATCAAAAATTAATATAATAAGTAATGATAAAATATTCCTTCTTTTGGCTTGCAATACTTGTATTTAACTTAAACATTCACGCTCAAGAATTTACCCCTCAAGTAAAAGCTTTTATTGCTATAGACACTACAAATTTTGCAATTACAAATGTTACCTTGATAGATGGTACTGGCGGGAAAGTAAAAGAGGGGCAAACTATTGTAGTAAGCAAAGGGTTAATACAAGATGTTGGGGATGCATTATCCGTAATAATTCCTAAAAACTCATTGATAATTAATGGAACCGGTAAAACGGTAATTCCTGGTTTAGTGATGTTACACGAACATTTATTTTATAGCAAGCCATTTGAAAATTGGTTTAGTGTGGGTCAAATGACCTTTACTTTTCCTAGATTGTATCTTGCAGGTGGGGTAACCACCATGCGCACAGGTGGAAGCATTCAGCCACAAACCGATCTTAATGTAAAGAAATGGATTGAAGAGGGAAAAATGACTGGCCCTAAAATGGATGTAACCGGACCCTTTATTGAGCGTGAAGGCTATGATATTGCAGAACTTGGATTTATAAAGGGTACTGCGGAGGTAGCTAAATTAGTTAACTATTGGGCAGATCAAGGGGTTACTTCATTTAAAGTATATAATCATATAACTAAAGAGGATCTTAAGGTTTGCATTGCAGAAGCTCATAAACGTGGACTTAAGGTTACCGGACATTTATGTTCCCTTACCTATGAGGAGGCTTCAAATATTGGAATAGATAATCTAGAACATGGATTTATGGTCTCCAGCGATTTTATTGATGATAAAATTGAAGAAATGTGTGATCCTTTTAAAGCACGAAAAAGTTTGCTGAATATAGCTGTTAACGATCCAAAAATGGAAGAATTGATGGATTTGCTCATTAAAAACAATACTACTATAACTACCACACCGGTGGTGTTTGAACCTTATACAGGATTTGAGGTGGTTCCAGGTGGCGGACTTAGCGCTATGATCCCACAATTGCAAGAGGACCTTCAAAATAAATATGATCGATCTATAAATAAGGACTCTACTAGTATCGCTCTGTTTAAAAAGGATTTGGAATGGACCAAGCGTTTTTATGAAAAAGGGGGAAAACTTGTTGCGGGAACAGATCCCACAGGAGCGGGCAGAACTGTTGCTGGATACGCCAATCAGCGCACTATAGAAATTCTGGTAGAAGCTGGATTCTCATTGCCAGATGCAATTAAGATAGGAACATTAAACGGTGCCGAGTTCTTGAAAAGACAAAAAGAAATTGGAAGTATCGAAAAAGGGAAGAAAGCCGATCTACTTTTAATAAATGGAGATCTGCGAGAAGATATCCATAATATACGTAAAATGGAGTTTGTGTTTAAAGATGGCGTTGGTTTTGACTCTCAAAAACTGTTCGAATCGGTGCAGGGAAAAGTGGGTTTAAATTAGTACGGGATTGTAAATTTTTATGTAAAATTGATTTTCATTGTTACTAAAACCCGAAACAGGAAACTTAGAGCTTAATTCCAATGCGAATACCACCCCATTTGGTTGCATCTCCAGCTTCAAATTCCTTAGTGAGCACCGCTCTAAAGTATTCCAGATAAACATTTTTTAATTTTAGGACTACGCCGTAATTGAATTGTCCCGTTAAGCGTTCTACATCATTATCTGAATTGGTGTACGGACTTTTTTTGTTGAAAATTCCACCTTGTAGCGTAGCATCATAACCAATTACAGAACCTACTACCTGAGAATATCCATATAGCTGAAATTTTTTATTGGTTTCTGAAGCGGTAAAGGGAGAATTAATAAGCCCAAGCGTAGTTTGCAGTCCTGCTGAAGCATTCGTGCTTAAGGTCCCTAATCGTATAGCGGTATTCCCTTGCAATGCAAACCAATCCTGAAGTCTGTAAATTTCTTTTTCATAACCCAACTCATAATTAATTATTACATCATTCTTTATCTGGTTGCGCCAACCAAGCGGAATAGTATTTCCTGTAGCTTCATGAATAGCAACCTGCATTTCCTTACCAAAAGCACCAGGGCCAATTAGCCCAATACTTAATGAAGAAAGCAGTCTTGTTCTACCTAATGTATCTGTAGAAATGGTAAAACTTTTCAGCATGATCGCAGCAGCAAATGGCCGTTCTCCATATTGGATCTCTGCACTTCCAATATTAGGAGGAGTAAAGCCAATATGCTCTATAGAGATCCCGAATTGGTTGTTAGAAGTTTCAGGTTTTAAAAGCAGATAATTTATAGGGTTCTTCTTTAGGAAAGGAGATACCAGTTCTATATTATAACCTTGCGTGTAATTCTCGTCGGTTGCAGAAAAGTAATCATTATCATAATGAAACCGAAAATATCTATCGCTGTTAATAGCTCTAAATGCTGCGGTATTGTCTATTTTTTGTGCCAGCAATACGCTTGGTAACAGAATAAAAAGAGAATAGATGATGAGGTTCTTGAACATACTTTAATGTACGAAATGAGAGGGGAGTTGGTTTTTTAGAACAACTCCTTCACTTGCTAATTTAGCAAGTGAACAAAGAAAGACCCATTAGAATAACCTAATGGGTTTTTTAAATTTTGTTCCCGATTATTAATCTTTAATTTAGTTTAGATAATTTAATAATATCACTGTTTTGTAAAAACGCTCACTTCATTAGAAGAATCGGTGATGGTTAGTTTATTCCCAACAATAGAGTAGGTTAGAACTTCGGTATCTCCGCTACTGATAATACTTAACTTATTACCATTAGTGCTCCATGTAAAATCATCGGTTTCAGTTTCAGTTTCTCCCTCAAAGGTATATTGGTAAACGCTAATACCAGTTTTATTGGCATTAAATGTAACTCTTAAAACTAATTCTTCTCCTTCAAAGGTTTCGGTAAGTCCCCAGGTGCCCAACAAGGCAGGATCATTTACGTCGCTGTTACTATCATCGTCACCATTACAAGAGACAGCTAGCATGGTTGCGAAAACCAGCACTAATACATATTTAATGTGTTTCATAGAATTTTGATTTAGTGAATTAAAGGTCTTTACTCGTATGGCTTTTCAAGAACTGCCTGTTTATAATATAGTTTCTACTCTATTGATAATTAAAATATGATATAAATTTATGTTAATTATTTAAAATTTTGCGAAATTATTTTCTTAATTAATTGGTTATCAGTTATATAATCTCATAAAAGTTCACACATCCTTAAAACTGGTAGTTCCACAGAAAGGTGTTGAATGATAAGAAAGGAATTCCTTTCGAAGAAGTTCAAAAACAGTTCGCCCATTTTCGATCGAATGTAAGTTATATAAGAAATGGATGATTTTATTTAGTAAGATAACTTTAAAACCAATTGTATAAATATTAGCCTAGGCTAAAAAATAATTTCATTGTTCATATTATCACGAAAGGGAATCAATATCTTTAAAAAGATACCGACTCCCATTATCTAAAAAGTGATATTTTAGAAGCATCACAAAATTTAATTTATGTCTATGCTCAATTATTTCTTTCTGTGATCATTTCCTTAAACAATTTCCATTTTAATAAATCTCCATCGATCGAATAATATTTGGAATTTTTAAAAAGAATGCTGATTCCACCAGCCGCAGCGCCTAAGGGCAGACCTAACAGTGCTCCGCCTGCAGCTCCCTCCCCTGAGGTATAAGCAAAAAACAACGCATCTGGATCTGCGGAAGCAGCACCAAAAATTGCCATTGCAGATGCTCCAAGTATAGAGCCAATAAGCACATTTTTTCCCTCAGAGCGTTTAGTTCTAATAAAACCAATACTACTATAATCTATTTCCGCCACTCCTTTTGTTCCTTTAATCTGAAGCGATTTTTCTGTAACGGCAATCAATTTTCCTTTATTGATTTTCTCACCTTGCAGATTATATACACGCACAAACAAATTAAGATTTTCAGTTTCCCCCTGAGCATAAATATTAATGCTAAGGATTAATACGATTGCAAAAATTAAAGATTTCATGATATTTTATTTTAAGTTATTAAAGTCAGAATATTCTATTGAAATAAAGAAATTCAGATATTTAAAGGGTGTAATTTATTCAGAATTCCAGCCTTATTTTTAAGTATATTTTTTTATGAATAGAGCATTTCGCCTTTTAATTTATTTATTTCAACAGCTATAATTTTATCTTTTACAGGCTTAGGTAATATGCTGTTTAAAAGCATGAAAAACTGGTTTACAATTCCGGGCACAATAACTTCTTTACCTTTTAGCAGTCCATCAATCGCTAATTTGGCGACATCTTCCGGATTCATTATAGACATTCTCGTGCCCCAGCTTACTGTCCTGTTTTGATACGTAAGTGCAGCAGAAGTATTCATTGCTCCCGGACAAACTACTGATACCGAAATGTTATCTGGCTGTAATTCCCTGCGCAAACTCCTGGAGAAGGATAATAAATATGCTTTAGTACCACCGTAGACTTGTTTTTTCGGGAGGGAGAAAAAACTGGCCATACTACCTACATTCAAGATGCCCGAGGGGGCGTTTTGTTTTAAATCATTTAGAAACAATTTAATTAGAAGTGTAGGGGTGCAAATATTAAGGCTTATTTGATCTAAAATATAATTAGTATCTAGGTCTTTAAAAAATCCCCTGCTTAGCACTCCTGCATTGTTAATGAAATATTTAATTGAAATTTGTTCCTTTTTCACCTTCTCAAAAAGGGAGTTGCAATTTTCGGAAGTGCCAAGATCCATTTCTATGCTGACAATAGAAACATTGTAATTCTTTTCCAAAACATCAGTTAGTTCATTCAAACCGGTATTTGGTAGCGAAACCAGAACAAGATTCATATGCCGTTTTGCACATTCAATTGCCATTGCCTTACCAAATCCCTGACTTGCCCCGGTAATCAAAGTAAAATAGTTAGTTTTCATGATTTCTATGTTTTAAAAACTCTATCGTTTGTTGCATTCCTGTTTTAAGTGGAGTGATTTCATAACCCAATTGTGAAACTGCTTTTAGTGAGGATACAATTCTATTGGTGAATAAATAATCTAATAGTTTTGGGGTGAGGGAAGATTCATTTAAAACAAGCTTATCGAGCAAAGACATCAAAAACAAACCTGTTTTCAGAAGCTTATAATTGATCTTTACTATCGAATTTTTGGTTTGGATGCTTGCAGAAATTGTGGAAAATAATTTTTCATAAGAGGCATTTTCTCCACCTATTATATATTTTTCTCCTGCAATCCCATTATTCAAAGCAAGTATATGTGCTTTTGTTACATCATCTATATACACGTAGTTGGATTCTATTTTTAATTTTGAAGGAACAAAAACGAATCTCTTTTTCAACAGCATCGAAGCAAACCTGTTGACCCCATTGGAAAAACCTGTATTACCCGGACCGTAAACCCTGGAAACATTTAAAATAATTCCCGGAAGCCCCTTTTTATTAAATTCAAGTACAAGATTTTCTGCCATGGTCTTTGTTAGTTCATAATCATTGGCATACGAGCTCATTCTTGGATGAATTTCAGTTATTGAGGAATGGGGTTGGGAAGGACCATATACTGAAACAGAACTTGTGAAAATCACTTTTTTAACCCCATTATTTTTTGCTGCATTTAATACATTGGCAGTTCCCTGCACATTCACTTCGTAAAATTTCTTCACATCATTACAGGTAAGTTTGGTAAAGGCTGCAGTATGAAAAACATAATCACAATTGGCTATTGCTTTTTCTACTGAAAGGTTATTATTCAGATTCCCTTCAAACAAAATGATATTGGAATGAACAGGAATATTATCCGATTTAAGATTTCGTACTAGCGCGTGTACTTCATAGTTGTTTTCGGCGAGATGTATTGCCAATCTATTACCTATATATCCTGTTGCACCAGTTAAGAAGACTTTCATGATTTCTGGGTTTTAAAGCTTGTTATTTTAAATAAAGTAGATTCATACATAAATGATAATGTAGTATGAATTAAAAATGCCGGCCAAATGCTATTGGTATAATAACTAAATAGGCACAGTACAATCCCGAAGGGAAGACATCCAATAATTTCTTTTCTAGAATTGAAAGAATGAATAAGCGTATATAATATTAGATTTATAAGTATGGCACCTAATAAATTGGTATATAGAAGACTGCTATACAACAACACCCCTCTGAAATAGAACTCATAAAAGAACAAAAAAGTAATTCGTATGGAAAAATATAGAAATTGATCAGATCGTTTTATAACACTCCAAATGTCTAAATTTTCGAAGTAATTAATGGCTGACATTTTAGAAACGAAACCTGATATAATTATAAATATCAGCAGAAGTACAATTAAGGTCGCATTATTAAACCCTGAGTTAATAATCAAGAATTGAAAATCTGGTAGATACACCCAAAACACGATCCCAAATAGAAGAATACCTAATAAATGCTTGATATTTATCAATTTAAACGCCTTAAAAGACATTAATACATCCATAAGTGAATTAATCTTAATTAGTTTATATTTATAACTGATGATGAAATAACCGGCATAACTTATCGCCATTAGAGCATAGATGTGTATAATAGTTTCCATGGCTATAGTGTTGAAATTAATTGAACTTGATACAGGGAAGTGAATGCATCCACCTTTTTACATTTACCATTTTTGTAATAAAAAATATTATAACTGCCATCTGGAAATGTTACTTGATATTTCCCAGTTTCTAGTAAAACCACATTGGCCATTGCATTGTGATTATCACAATAAACCTGTGAAATGTTAATTGGCTCGTAGAAATAAAGCGTGACAAGATTGCCCCTAACTTTATTAATTGATAAAGCTCTTTTTCTCCCTCCGTTTATCAAAAAGTATTTTCCATCTATAAAATGTAGTTCCTTATTCACTTTTTCCTTAGAATTAAGTTTTCGGTAAACAGAGGAATATACCAGCAACCCATTTTTGAAGATGGTCTTTTCAACTCCAGATACATCAAACTTCACAAGAACCTTGGCTTTAATTTCTGAAGACAAATCGTAAACCACTGAATCTGAAACAATTTTTTCCTTTATAGAAATAAATCCGATGAGCGATTTATTTTTCCACACCTCAAAGGATAGGTTATGGTTCTGGGCATTGCTATTAATTATAAATAATAATAGGATAGAAAGGCTTATACTACGTAAAAGCAGTCCTTTTAAATTTTTAAGCCTGTTGAAAATAGAATATTTTCTATTTTGTTTTACAAGCATCAAGATAAACATGGTAATTAACATGATTTCCAATTTTCAAGAGTTTATAGTGTAAATATCCTGATAATCAGTATTTTACAAAAATTGAAAATTGCTTCGAAAAATTTAATTTTAGTAGAAAATCATAAAATCTGTAGGAGTTAGAAAATGTAAATAAAAAACTTTGGTTATATCAGGAATTAACTGTTTAACAAAAAGAAATTATTATAATTCGCAAAAAAAATAGGACAGAGTGGCAAAAAACGCAATTCTTTTTTTACTCATTTCTAAAATTTTAGAAAAAAAATAATATACCTTTAAGTATATAAGCAACTATTTTACAGGTGTTTCCTTTTTAAAATCTATTGGAGTATAGCAAATTAATACCTATCATGGATAAAGATCAAATACAGTATAGGTTCTTCGAAAAAATAAAGGTAAAATTACCTCCAAACATTTCATTGGTAGTCGCTGTGGCCGAAACTCTTGATATAAGCAATGATAGTGCCTATAGGCGAATAAGATGTGAAAAGCAAATCTCTCTTGAAGAGCTTCAAAAACTTTCAAAACAATTCAAAATTTCTTTGGACGAATTATTACTTGTGCAAAGTGACAGTTTTATATTCAATGGAAGGATCACCAACAATTCAGATTTTAAATATGATAACTGGCTGGAAACCTGTGTATATCATTTGGAAACTATAGGTAAATATACTCCCAATCACATGTATTACCTTGCTAAGGAAATTCCGTTTTTTTATTATTTTCTAATTCCTGAAATAGCTGCGTTAAAATCATTCTTCTTTATGAAATCCATATTAGATTATGAAGATTGGAAAAATGTGAAGTTTTCTGTAAAAGATGATTATAGCAAATATCAACTTCTATGTAAAAAGATAAGTGACACTTTTGCATCTATTCCGAGTACAGAAATATGGAGTATCGAAAATATTACGAGTACTATCCAGCAAATCGAATTTTACCGGGTTACAGGATCATTAAAATCAGATGATGACGCTTTAGTTTTGTATGAAAAACTGGATGAATTGATCAATCATATTGAAAAACAGGCAGAATGTGGATTTAAGCTAAAAGCGGGGCAGGAGAGTGCAAATAGTGGCCCGGCACATAAAATGTTCGTAAATGAAATTACTATGGGAGATAATATGCAGATCATGCAGCTGGGGAATACACAATTAACTTATATAAACCATAGCATAATAAATTTTATAACCACTTCAGACCTTGCTTTTAATACTTATATGAAACAAACCTTTGATAACATCGCCCATAAGTCCACACCTATCAGTGTGGAAAATCAAAAAGACCGGTTAATGTTTTTTAATAGGTTGAGGGTCAAGGTTGCCAATGCAAGAAAGGTTGTAATACAAAACTAATTTTAGAATTTGATATGAGCATAGTACTATTTGTTATTATTCACTGGTATTTAGGTTTATTAATTCAATCGGTGTTTTTACATCGCTACGCGGCACATAAAAATTTTGAGATGAGCCCATTGTGTGAGAAGATTTTTTATTTTTTTACATTTTTAATTTTGGGTTCCTCATATATGAGTGCTTATGCATTTGGTACAATGCATAGAATTCATCATGCTTATGCCGATAAAGAATTAGATCCACATTCTCCCATAAAATCCCCAGGTTATTTCGGAACTTTATTGCAGGCTAGACATAGTTATTTCAATATATTCATAGGGAAAACCAAGGTGGATTCATTTATGTCCAATGGTGTTCCAGCGTGGCATTCTTTTGATAAGTTTGCCCATAGTTGGATAACAAGATCCATCTGGGTGCTTTTTTATATTTTTTTATATATAAATCTGGCCACCTCCTGGTGGCTGTTTCTGTTTTTACCAATCACAGTGGGTATGGGAGCTCTTCAAGGGGCATTGATTAATTGGTGGGCTCATACCTATGGTTATAGGAATTTTAATACCAATGATAATTCAAAAAACCTGATAGCTTTGGATTTGCTATTTTTGGGAGAATCTTACCATAACAATCATCATAAACATCCATGGAAGTTAAACCATGCTTATAAATGGTATGAATTTGACTTAGGTTATCACTTTATTCGATTTCTAGGTGCTTTGAGGATTGTAAGAATCAAAAAAAGGGCGTTATTTTAATAAAAGTACTAAATTAATTATCTGTAGATGAAGATTTCTCCAGAATATAAAAACAGACAAAAAATGAATTTGTAATTATATCATATCTTGATGTACCGAATATTTTCATATTTCATTTTTTCTCTCTTATAATTCCCTTTTTATTCACTTCTCATATTATTATATTAAGGATAGTGCCACGAAGTATAATTAAATCTGAAAATAGATAATATAGGGTTAGTTTATATTATTATTTTAATATTTTTTCCGTTTTTTGGTTGATTTATTATACTAAATCTGAATCTAAGTCTAGTGCTGTGCGGTTTTATTGGTTAGCGGTTAGAATAACTTTTTCCTTAGTTGTTTCATTTATTAACTGAAGCCTATTATTTATAAAATCCCCTACATTTTCTCCCTGAATAGCCCCTTCTTCAATAGCACTCCTATAGTGAATCCCACCGTATAATCGGCTTAATGCCGCCTCGCGAGCTGCATCATTAAAGGACGAGAAGGTTCTCTTCGGTAAATTAAAGGCGACTTCAGTATCATCAATAAATCCAAAATTGTCACCAAATATGGAAGTAAGAACTTTCGCAGCAGCATTAGAAACAACAGAGTGTCCACTGGAATATTCTGGAAACGGCGGTGTTTGAAGGATAGGTTGCCAAGTTTCATCAATATGTGCTGAAATAAGGGTTTCAGGCCTTATTAGGTTGGATCGGTACTTTTCATCCCAACAACTTATAAACGCATCAAAGAGTGCTATAGAAGTTTTGGTGTATGCCAATACGGTTAGATCAAAATCGGCTCCCGAATTCATCGCTGCTATTTTACAAATTCCTATCCAGTGAGCACCGGGAGTAATTTTCTTCTCGGCAAACATAAAATGCCCTTTTGTTATAGAAACATACGGATTACAATCCCAAAACCTTGCAATCTTCAAATTTTCCGAATCATTGCCATTTGCCCTTATAGCTTCACTTATTTGATAGACCTCAATTAACTCTTTGTAAAATTCACTTTCTTTATCGAGGGAAAATTTTGGTGGTGGGACTGGTTTGAATTGTGAGGCCGAATCCATTACCATAGGTCTTATCTTTGCCCAATGAGGCTCTATGCCTTTCATATAGCCAGGAGGGGTAGGCTGCCAACGTCCATCATCTTCCGCAAAAAAATCATAATCGGGCATGCTTCGTGTTTCTTTGTACAAATCATTCTCCATCCAAGCAATAACATTCGCTGAAACTTCATTGGCATATACTTTTGCTTTTTTTAGGCTTTCAGGATTTTTAAGGGACCATTGCGCTGTTAAACTATCACGGTAATTCCTTATGACATCTTCAGAAAAGACCAGTTTTTCAGCAACCTGCATATAGGCCAGCAAAGCCGCAAGCTTGAGATTTGTATTGGCATCTGGAACTGGAATTTCAGGATGATTTTTGAAGCCGTTAAGTTGCGGTATAAGAGATTTATAATTTCCGGAGTGGGCATTTAAAGCTTCATATGCTGCAATGTTTGGATATACGTAAACTCTACTCGCCTGCGGAGGAGAAAAAATATCGTTCACCATTATAGCTGTTACTTTATCTACCAACAGATGATAATCTTCTGCCGTTACCTCAATATCTTCTTTTGATTCACAGCCAAAAAGCAACAGAGTTATTAAGCCTAAGAAAATAGGTTTAAAAAATGCTTTAATTTTCATATCTGTATGTTTTTATTGGGCCATTGTTACTTAAAATGAGTAAAAGATTATGGTTTCTGAAATTAATTTTTTCTATTGCGTTTATCTCTTCTTTAAATGAATCTATTCCTAAATTACTTACTGGAATAAGCGAATCTAGTTTGCTGAACATATATCCTTTTAAAGCAGTATATGTGCCCTGATAATTGTTGCTTCGATAAGAATTCCCACCAACAATGATAAGGTCTTTATTATTCATATTGATCTTCTGAAATGAATTTACAGGTGCGAGTTGAAGTTGATAGGGAAATTCCACAAATTTCGAAAATTCACCATTATTGTTTTCGAGATATCCTGAAGCAAAACTGTGTACCTCATTAAGTTGTGCTTGATTTAAGGTGAAGGGTGTGAAAATATCTTCCATGGTTTTAAGAGCATAATCTTTATGCCTCACATAGCGCTTTTTAATGATAGTAAGTTGGCTTGCAAGTTCGTCCTTAGAATGCACTGGAAAATAGGAACCATTCTTATTATAAGCTATCACCGTTTCTGTATTGCCGTTTTTGTCAAAATCCAGATAATACATTTTTAGGGGTGTCTTCGGGCCAGGATGAAATTTAGAATTTAAACCCCAGTTACCAAGTAGGATGTCCTCATCGCCATCCTGATCTATATCATAAGTAAATACGCTTTGCCATAATCCATTTAGGTTAGCGGGTAGGCGCTGCAGCTTAAAACCGGTCGCTTTGTTAAAAAATAATTTAGGAGCATCCCATTCTGTGGCGATAATAAGGTCACTCCTGCCATCGCCATCAATATCTTTCCATATCGCATCGTTGACTTTGGAATTAAGATTGAATGATTCAAGTTTAGAGAAATTAGCCTTACCATCATTTACTAATATATACGAATTTACCGATGATCCAAAATGTAGGGGTTGGGTGAGGTTACCCACAAATAGGTCTATATCCCCATCAAGATCAAAATCATTAGCTTCTACTACTGTCGTAATTAATTTATTATCGGGAATAGCAGATGGCGCTCTTTTAAATGTTCCCTGGTCATAAAGATATAACCTATCTAAAGAATTTACTTCCCCTCCTTTACTTATACCGCTTCCTACATAGAGATCCTGGTCTCCATCCCCATCTGCATCAAAGAAAGCTGCTGTGTTATCCTCATAAATACTATCATTTAAAAATGCTTTTATGGGAGTTAGCACCAACTTATTACCGTTATTCACATAGAACTGTGCAGGTTTTCCGGCTGCATTTCCTATATAGATGTCATCAAATCCATTTCCTGTCACATCTCCAACAACTACTGCAGGACCCATAGTGGAAATTTTATAAGGAATAAGCTTCTCGTTTAAGAAATCATTGTACAGATCTTCCTGATGCTGAAATTTTATTTGATCTATTTTTTGAAAGACTGCCTTACTTGATTTTGCTGACTTGAAATTATAATTTTCAAGATTTTGATCATAATTGATTTCCTGCAGGCGGTTGGATTCCAGCTTGGTAAGAACCTGTTTTTTAAGATTGGGCCAGATCACTACTACAGAATCTATAGCAGCATTTTTACCCAATCCAAAATGTAATTGATCTGTCATTCCCGACAAGAACCCTCGGGATTTATATAAACTCTTCGACTGTAGTTTTTTACCAGCGTATAAATTTATAGTTGTCCCAATTCCATTGAGGTTAGGTTTAAGAAAATTGAGTTTAAATATAACATAGTTGGCAGAAGATTGATTTATATTCTTATAAATGGAGGCGGGCCCATTTAAATTGTTAAGCACCAGATCTAAATTTCCATCCAAATTCAGATCTGCATAGGCAGCACCATTTGAAAGACTTGGTTCATTACTTAGCCATTGACCGGATCGGTTTTTAAAAGTGACTGAATTTCCTTCAAAGATCTTATTTGGCACTTTGCCACTCGGCATACTATCAATAGATTTATAAAGCCAAGCCAAACCATCATTTTGGTTTCTCCCCTTGAAAGCACTGGCAACATACTTCTTGAAGTCCAGGCTGTTAGGGCGACGCAGAATCCCATTGGAGATAAATAGGTCCTGGTGTGTATCATTATTAAAATCGGCAAATAAGGCTGCCCAACTCCAGTCTGTTGCTGCTACACCATCCATCAATGCTTTTTCAGTGAACAGCTTACCATTGTTGTGATTTATTTGGAGCATATTCCTAGCAAATTGGTCTTTATAGCCCAATTTTCTCAAGCGTTGCTGAATGAAATAAAGGGCATCATCGCCTTCAGTCTCCTTAAGGATACGCTCCTCCTCCGGAAGCATATCCAGGGTTATCAAATCTGGCAGTCCATCAGCATTTATATCGGCTGCATCGCTACCCATGGAGAAATTGCTTATTATGGAAAACGCATTATCTACCTGCTCTGTAAATGTGCCATCCTGGTTATTTATATAATAATAATCGTTCTCATGAAAATCATTACAAACATAAATATCTGTCCATCCGTCATTATTATAATCGGCTAAACTCGCGCTAAGTCCGTAATTGTTTGCTCCCCCATAAATATTGGCGATCTCGCTTACATCCTCAAATTTTCCATTATTGTTCCTAAGAAGTAAATCGCCTACTAATGGCTTTCTGTCTTTTCGGGTTTCGGCAGGGCCATATGAATAGGTGGTATGAACACTATGATTTACAATATATACATCGAGGTCACCGTCTTTGTCATAATCAAAAAAATAGGATTGGGTGGCATAAGATGCTATATCCAAGCCATAATCTGCAGAAGCCTCATTAAAGGTTCCATTGTGGTTATTAATATATAATTCATTATGACCTGTAAAGTCTAAAAGGTTGGATACAGCACTCACATAAATATCTAGCCATCCATCCTGGTTAATATCGACCATGGTTACGCCAGTTTGCCAGCTGGCCTTCCCTTCAATGGCTGCCTGCTCCGTGATATCCTCGAACTTAAAATCTCCCAAATTCAGGTAGAGTTTATTAGGGGTAGAATTTCCTACGAAGTAAAGGTCAGGAAGCCCGTCGTTATTAATATCTCCAACTGCCACCCCTGCACCGTTGTAATAGTAGATATAACTTATAATGGAATGTTCAGCGTCTTCTGTAATGTTATTGCTGAAATTAACCCCTGATAATTCTGGAGAGATGGATTGTAAAAGATAGTCACTTTCCTGTTTAATTTCTTCCTGAGGAGTTTTATCATCGGAACAGGAGAAGTTAAGAGTGCAGATCGCTACTATGATTAATATAAGTCTCATGTTTATTTTTATTTATAAGCTAGAGGAACTCATTTGGCCCCGATATTTTATTGATATGGACACTTGGTTTTTAGTAAACTAACGAGGTTCTTCCTAAGTCAAAACTACTAATATTTTGACTGGAATAGCAAAAACCTAAGTGTAAATTTTAAGAAAATGTTCACATTAATTTTAAAATTCAATTGGTAGATATTATCTGGTCTCCTTTATTAGGTACATAAAAGAATAAATTTATATTTTGATAGCGACAAATCAATGACTATAAAGAAAGTTTAATTAAATTCAGTTTAATTGAGTGAATTGATTGTTATTTTTATATCTATATCTATCGCTATCGTATATATTAATACAGTAATTAAAAATAATGAAAGCATAACATCGCTTGGGTACAAATAGTGGATGTTTAAGTAAAAAGTGAAATTTCAGATTCCTAGTAAAAAAACCAAGCTTACGTCTAAGCTTGATTGCCAAGGATACGTTTTTAGCACAAGACCATTAACAACAATTTATTCACAAACAAGAAACTTTAGAGAACACTAAAAATTTTCACAGCCTTCTTTTTCATGTTAGTCATTATAACTATATCTCAAGAAAAAGAATATATGGTTACCAATAGAAAGTATACTTTTTATTAAGACCCACGCTACTTGTATTAACTAAGACACTTAATTTAATAACTTATCTAAAATATTTTTTGTTGGTAATTACCATCGTAACTTATTTATATGTTATTAATGATAGTTATTACCATCATTTAGAGGATATGCTTAATATTTTTATTATATTTGAGTTAGTAAATACTAGCAGTAAATATGAATAAATGATTTAATGATGGCAAAAACTAGCATAGAGTGGTTGGCTATGAGCGATAATTCAATTATATCTGTAATTGGAGGGTATATTAAACATCAGCGTTTAATTCAAAATAAAACACAAGCCACTATTGCGGAAGCCGCAGGAATCAATAGGTGGACGTTAAGTAAAATTGAAAATGGAGAACCTATCTCGCTAATGTCCTTAATTCAAATTCTAAGAGCCTTGGATCTGTTAGAGATACTTAACATCTTTGAAACTCAAACTCAAATAAGTCCTTTAGAACTTGCAAAGCTTGAGAAACAAAAAAGAAAACGAGCCAGTTCAGAGGGTAATATTGATAAACAAAATAAAAGTGAATGGTAGCCGTACAATCAGCATTTGTAAAAATTTGGGGCCAAACTGTTGGTGCAGTGGCTTGGGATGAGACGAAGGGTATTGCTAGCTTTGAATATACGCCTGCATTTAAAACAAGCAATATAGATCTGGCGCCAATTAAAATGCCTATCAATTCCAATCAGAAAATATTTTCATTTCCAGAATTGCGGTATTCAAAGAACAGCGAGTTTGATACTTTTAAAGGCTTGCCAGGTTTGTTAGCAGATGTATTACCTGATAAATACGGTAATCAATTAATAAATATCTGGTTGGCACAAAATGGTCGCCCGGAGAATAGCATGAACCCCATAGAACAACTTTGTTTTATTGGCACGAGAGGAATGGGGGCCTTAGAATTTGAACCTACGCAATTAAAATCTGCTAAAAGAACCTTTGAAGTAGAGATTGATAGTTTGGTGGATATCGCCCAACGTATGCTAGGGAAAAGAGCAGATTTTGAGACAAATTTGAACTCGGACGAGAAACAAGCGGTCATGGAAATTTTGAAAATAGGAACATCTGCTGGAGGCGCCAGACCAAAAGCAATAATTGCCTATAATAAAAAAACTGGACAAGTAAGATCTGGACAAACCAATTCCCCAACTGGATTTGAGCATTGGCTAATAAAATTAGATGGGGTGAGTGATGCTCAGTTTGGAGAAAGTAAAGGGTATGGGAGAGTAGAAATGGCCTATTATAATATGGCAACAGATTGCGGTATTAACATGATGGATTCTGAACTATTGGAAGAAAATGGTAGAGCCCATTTCATGACCAAAAGATTTGACAGAGAAAAGGGTGCTATTAAAAACCATATTCAAACCTTTTGCGCGCTGCAACACTTCGACTTTAATGAAGTGAGAAGCTATAGTTATGAGCAGTTATTTCAAACTATGAGAATTCTTCGTTTGCCCTATCCAGATGCAGAGCAAATGTATAGAAGAATGGTGTTTAATGTAATTGCTCGAAACTGTGATGATCATACCAAGAATTTTGCGTTTCGGCTTAAACAAGGAAGCAATTGGGAACTGGCACCGGCATACGATATTTGCCATGCATATAGACCTGGCAGTATTTGGGTGAGTCAGCATGCACTTAGCATCAATGGCAAAAGGATTGGGATCGAAAAAGATGATCTGATAAATTTTGCGAAGGCAATGAACATAAAAAAACCTGAAGCCATAATTGCTGAAATAAATAGCCGCGTACAGCATTGGAATACTTATGCAGAAAAAGTAAAGGTTGGGAAAAAACTGCGCGATTCTATAAAGGCAACCTTGCTGAATTTTTCGAGATAAATTAGCAAAATATAACAATAAAGTACATTATTCACATAGAATTACTGTATAACTTTTATTTCCCACAGATCAAATGCTACAACCATTTTTGGCTTAGGAATCCACGATTATTAATCAAATTAAAATAGTAGTCTTTAGTACTTTTCAAAGTACGATGATCCATGTTTAAAGTTTAAATCATTAAAAGAAGTCGGACAAATGGTTAACTTCAGAATAATTGATAATTATAATTTTTTAATTTAAATCTAATAGCCAAGATATAATCTAACGTAATTAATAATGTTATGGCAATTTTCAGGTTATCTTTCCCTATTAGATATAATTTTTGATTGAGAACGGGCTATTTGAATTTTATATTCATACAATATGACCGAAAAAACATTACGTAATGGCTTTATTGCTGCTGGACTCATGAACATTATAGCAGTTTTAATACTATCAAAATTTTTTACAAACAAAGTGATTCCCGAGACCGATCCTGCGGTGATGTCTAATTTTGGATTATTAATGATAATGGTATGGGGACTCGCATATATAGCTTTAGCAAATAGTTTCAAACAAGCTAAATGGGTAGTAGGAACTTTTGTTGTTGAAAAGTTAGTATACGTGATCGCTTGGATTATGTGGATCTTAAATAATGATGTAAGCAAGGTTTATGAAAAAGATATTTTTGCCGGGTTTTTCTATTCGGTTTATGGAATAAATGATTTTATCTTTTTTGTCTTTTTTCTGTACGTATTTTATAAAATACAAAGTAAGACGTCTAATTACTGAAGCAATTATAAAACAATCATCAAATCCTCAAATAAAATGAATAAGCTATTACTAATTGGTATTGTTATACTACTTGCAGGAATCGCAGCGCATTATCTTGTAAAATCAGATATTTATAGTTTTTGGATAGGTGCCCTCATGGGCTCTGGTGCAATCCTTATTATTACTGGAATTTCAAAAAAGATTAGCTAAGGTTTTAGGCTAGAATTTTTATCCTTTTTGCTTATTTTTGGAACTTATATAAATCGCCAGTTTTACTTTAAACTTAATAGTTATATTGGGTTTAATTACTTTTAAAAAAGCACATGGATAATTTAGCAGAAACCACCACACCAACCGATAAGATCTATAAGGACAGAGCTATTTGGTTTGGTTCTTTTGTGGGAGGTCCATTGGTAGCCGGATATTTTATTGCAGAGAATTTTAAAGTTTTAAATGAGCCCGAGAATGTAAAGTCCACTTGGAACTACACCATACCTTTAACCATTCTTGTCTTTTCACTGGCACTAGTAATTCCGCAGTCATCCAATTTTCCTAGCATCATCATCCCTCTTGCTTATACATTATTCGCATATTATATATCTAAGCATTATCAAGGTCCAGGAATCGAAGTTCATTTAGCAGCAGGAGGAGAAGAATTTGATTGGTGGCGAATTATTGGGATTTCCTTACTGGGTTTAATAGCAACCTTTATAATCCTGGTGATTTTTGTTATAATAATTCAATCACTGGGTCTTTTACCGGATGAATTATTACTGAAAGAATAACGGCTTCTTCATAAATGCTTCTGTTGAAGCTTATAAACTTAAAATTTGAGGATAGTTTATTCTAAATAACGTTTAAGAGAGGATTTTAAAGGTATAGATCTAAAATTCTGAAATTAAATTTAATTCCCTACATTTTAGCAAAATGAAATTAAAATTCAGCCTTATATTCCTTGTTTTATCAATTTTAATAGGATGTTCTACTTTCAAAGATACTGTAGAAGAACAATTAGATGGTACTTGGATCTGGATAGGATCTTCTGGCGGAATAGACGGAAGAACGGAAACACCAGAATCTACAGGAAGAACTATGAAGTTTCAATTCTCGAATAATATTGTAAAGAAATTTAATAATGCTAACTTAATTCAAGAACTTCCATATAGCATTCAGCTAAAAGAATCTATAATTTTTGGAGAGCCAAGAAAAATGCTGATCTATGGGGAGCAATCCAAACAAAGTTTCAAACTAAGTAAGGATACGCTTACCTTATATGAAGAATGCTATGACTGTTTTGTGAGCAGCTATATTAGACTTTCTGGAAAATAATAGCGTGTATTTTAGGGAGTTAACTTCAGTAAGACAAAATGGATTGCCATAGTTAAGAGATTTGTATTGATTATAGAAGGCTACAACTAAAATAAACTTCCTTTTTTTTAAGATTTTAAAAAGTTGTTTTTTAATAGTTGCCTACTAATCTATCAGTTTTCCCTCCTTTATTTTAATTTTGAGTCTATCCCAATTTAGAGGACTGAATAGACAGCATTCTAAAGATGCCGGCTAAAGAAAAATAATCAGCAAAAAAATATTACTGATTATTACTGAACTCATTAATTTAATTGCTAAATAAATTCTTATTATGATGAAAAGTAATCACTGGCCAGAACTGTTTTATGAAGACGCAAAGGAAACTTACCAAACAATTCATTTATGGTCTCAAATTCTAGGTAAGATAAAATTAAGTGAAATGCCTTGGATCAATCATTCATGGCATACCACTTTACTAGTGAGCACAACCGGATTAAGCACAGGGGATCTTCCTGCAGATAACAAACATTTTAGTATAGAACTTAATTTTTTAACTCATAAATTAGAGATATTTACCAGTTTAGGAGAATATAAGAGTTTTGGTCTTCAGCAGCTTTCAGTAGCTACTTTCTATCAAAATATTTTGGAAGCAATTCATGCATTTGGGATCAATGTTAAGATCAATCCTATTCCGAATGAAATGTTGGACCCTATTCCTTTGGATAAAGATCATCAACATAATACCTATGATCCAGGTCATGTTTCTAGTTTGCATAAGGTGTTATTAAATGTTAACGAAGTTTTTAATGTTTTTAGAGCCGAGTTTATTGGAAAATCAAGTCCGTCGCATTTTTTCTGGGGAAGTTTTGATCTGGCTGTTTCAAGATTTTCTGGAAGAAAGGCTCCGAAACACCCCGGTGGGATTCCTAATTTACCCGATTGGGTAGCGCAGGAGGCTTATTCTCATGAGGTGAGTAGTAGCGGTTTCTGGCCCGGTAATGAAATGCTTCCATTTGCAGCATTTTATAATTACATTTATCCAGAGCCTAAAGGTTTTAATGAATGCAACTTGAAACCAGAAGGCACCTATTACAAAGCGGAAATGGGAGAGTTTATTTTGCCATATGAAGTGGTTCAAAAAGCCAAAGACCCTGCTAAGGTGCTTTTGGAGTTTTTGCAGGAAACCTACAAAGCAGCGGCAGAATTAGCAAAATGGGATAGGGAAGCTCTGGAAAGTGCTACTACATAATTCGAATTAAAAGTATTTAATGAATTTACATATAGTCTACGAAACGGAGCGCTTGTTATTAATGCCTACAAGTGTTCAGGATACCTCCTTTATACTCGAATTATTGAATACGCCTAAATGGTTACAATTTATAGGAGATCGTAATGTGAAAAACCTGGCAGCTGCAGAAAAATACATACATACCAAAATATTACCACAGTATGAGAAGAATGGCTTCGGCAATTATACCATTTCCCTTAAGGAAAATGGAATAAAAATAGGTTCTTGCGGCTTATACGATAGGGAGGGAATAGATGGAATAGACATTGGATTCGCCTTTCTTCCTACATATGAAAAGCAAGGTTATGCTTTTGAAAGTGTCTCTAAAATTAAGGAAATTGCTATTAACCAATTTAAATTGGATAAGCTAAGTGCTATTACAGATAGAAGAAATCTAGATTCCCAAAGATTACTGGAAAAGTTAGATCTAAAATTTTCTGGTTTCATTGTTTTGCCAAAATCTGAAGAAGAATTAATGCTTTACATATGGAACTCGAATTAATAATATGACTATCTTAAAGAAGTGTTTGTTGACAAAAATACCCCAGAAAAAGTGGAAGTTGAGGTGGTTTTTCGATGACTGCAGATGAAGTTGGACCAGTTATAAAGCTTTATTTGAAAATGACATTGTAGAAGTGGCTGTTCAAATTCATATGGTATACGAAAACCCAAGAATTTTATTTCAACATTATTGAGAGTAGGGTGAGCAGAAAAATAAGCCAAAGGTTTGAAGTAAGCTTTAGACGAACAGGAGTGAATAATGAATAAAAATTATATAGGTTCTAATAAGAAAATAAATAAATACAAGGAAAGGCTTAGAAATAAACCGAAAAGTTAGTGGGTAAAGATTTGCTTCTTTTCATTTAAAACACAGTTACTTTTTTTTTAAAAACAAGATCCAATCCACATCAAGTTTATAGAATATGATAGAATTAAAAAGAACCAACTCTAAAAATGCCGATTTTGATTATTTAAATAAATTACTGGATAAAGAATTAGTAATTCGGGATGGCGATGAACATGCTTTTTTCGCGCAATTCAATAAAATAGATACTATAAATCATGTAATTGTTGCTTACCAAAATAACGAACCACTAGGTTGTGGAGCTTTTAAAAAGTATGATGAAGAGACTGCAGAAATAAAGCGAATGTTTGTTTTACCTGAAGGAAGAGGGAAGAAGATTGCGAGTAAAGTGCTAGCAGAGTTAGAGCATTGGGCTAAAGAACTTGGCTATAAAAATTGTATATTAGAAACAGGAGCAACTTTTAAAGATGCGGTGGGTTTATACAAAAACGCTAATTATTCTGTAATACCTAATTATGGTCAATATAAGGAGGTTGCAAATAGTATGTGCTTTTCTAAATCATTATAAATAATAGTTTATAACCTTTAAATTTTTAATATGAGTCAGCTAAAAAAAGAAGATATAAATCAGGAAGTATTTGATCTTTATGATGATTATGCCCATAATATAATTGGGCGCCGTCAATTTGTAGAAAAGCTATCACTTTACGCTGTAGGAACAGTAACTGTAGGATCGCTCTTAAGTTTTATGACTCCAAATTATTCAGATACTATTGAGGTTCCAAAAAACCATCCTAGATTAGATTCAGAATATATAACGTATAACTCACCTAAAGGCGGAGGCCTAATCAATGGATTGCTTTGTTCGCCCAAGGATAGCGATACAAAACTTCCAGGTGTTATCGTTGTTCATGAAAATAGAGGCCTTAATCCATATATCGAAGATGTTGGCCGCCGCACAGCATTAGATGGATTTTTAAGTCTTGCACCGGATGCTCTTACACCCCTTGGTGGCTATCCGGGAAATGATGACGATGGGAGAGAGTTACAGAAAAAACGTGACCGCAATGAAATGCTTGAAGATTTTATTGCTGCCTATCACTATCTTAAGAAACATCCCAGATGCAATGGAAAGGTTGGTGTTGTAGGTTTTTGTTTTGGAGGCTGGATTTCTAATATGATGGCTGTGAAAATATCTGATTTATCTGCGGCTGTTCCTTTTTATGGCGGACAACCTACTAGTGAAGAAGCCTCCCAAATACTAGCTCCTTTATTAATTCATTATGCAGGATTAGATACACGTGTAAATGCTGGATGGGCTGAATATGAGATTGCTTTAGAAGCTAAAAATATAGACTACACAGTTCATTTTTATCCAGATGTAAATCATGGATTTCATAATAATACAACCCCACGTTTTGATAAGCCTGCGGCAGATTTGGCGTGGACCCGAAGCATCGCTTTCTTTAAAGAAAAACTTGTTTAAATAAAAAGAAATGGAATTTGAATTTAGTAGATATAGGATTTAATGTAATTGTTCTAACTATAAGAATTTTATTACAAGTCTAAATTTTGATCAGATAATCAAAATTGAAGTTTATAATAATAATTTATTTAACGCAAATTTTGGATTTTACCAAATCTTAATATTACATAAAAATTTATGTTTGGAACTTCCTATTGCTAAAAGTAATTTAATTGCTGTTAAGTTAAAGCTGGAATAGGTAAGGTATTTACAATAATAAAGGAGCAGATCTTAATAGGATTAAGTATAGGTTCCTTTATTAGATTCTTCTTAGAATAGCCTTAGGGGGAATTATCGAAATTCCAAGTGTAGAAATTGAAACGCTTGTGATCTCTAGAGCAATTTGTTTGATTTATGTAAATGTGCTTTAATATTTAACTGTAAAATAAAGCTTACTAATAGTTATAAGAAATAGCTAATTTTTAAGGAAATATATAAGGAAGATAAATAAAGCAAGCAATTATAAAAGCTGTTAATGCCGCAAACAATACAGCCCCAGCAGCAACATCCTTAATATAACCAATCTTACTATGAAAATCTGGGTGCACAAAATCTGCAATCCCCTCAATAGAACTATTTATACCCTCTGTACTTAATACCAATCCAATTGCAAAGATCTGAAACATCCATTCTACCTTGGTGATATCAAAATAAAATCCGACAATCGTAACCAAAATTGAGATCACCACTTGAACTTGAATACTAGGTTCTGTTCTAATTAAGGTCCAAGCGCCCTTTATTGCATATCCTCCTCCGCGAATTCTTTTACCAAGGTAACTATCCTTCACTATAATAAGACTTTTAAAGCTGATAGATAATCTGGCTCCTCTGAGATATCTGGTACTTGTTGGCTGTGTAATACTTTACCTTCTTCGTCTAAAACAATAACAACTCGGGAAAGCAATCCCGCTAGTGGTCCGTCTATCATTTCAACTCCATAATCCTTTCCAAAATCTCCTTGTCTAAAATCTGAAAGGTTGGTTACCTTACTCAAACCTTCATCATCTACAAAGCGTTTTAAAGCGAATGGAAGATCACGAGAGATACAAAGCACTTCTGTATTATTTAGTTTAGAGGCTCTTTCGTTGAAATTACGAACTGAAGTTGCACAAACATTGGTATCTATACTTGGAAAGATGTTAAGAATAAGTCTTTTTCCTTTAAAGTCGTTTAGATTTGCCTTAGACATATCTGTTCTTACTAACTCAAAATACGGCGCTTTTTCTCCTGTCTCAGGTAAGTTTCCGTAGGTAGTTATCTTATTCTCTCTTAATGTTATTTGTGACATAGCTGCTTTTCATTTTTATTGAAAGCTAAATTTAATGCTTAAGAAATGGGGTTTTACTAAAATTATCATAAAAACAAAGGGGCCTGATTTAAATTTTAAATCAGGCCCCTTTAATCTAGTTCTGTAATAACTAACGGTCTATAGAACCCATCACTTTCTTCACGAAATTGTTAGCAGCATCCATTTCAGATTCGCCATTTTCGATCATTTGATGTACTTCTAATGCACCACATAGATTGGTGATCAATTCCCCTATAACATCCATCTCTTCCTCAGAAACAGATCTATGTTCTGTAAAACTCTCTAATACGTCAATTGTATTTTGCAGTTTTTCAGCATCATTATTACGTTGCAAATGTCTAATTACTGGTAACTTCATTTACTAGGTCTTTAAGTAGTTCAAATTTATTAGTTTGAACTTGATTCACTAATTTTCCACCTTTAAAAGAGGCGAAGGTTGGTAAATTATCCACATTTGCCATCTTTCTCGATTCAGGATATTTCTCTGCATCTACCATTAAAAAGGTAGCGCTCTCATTCTCGCCAGCCAATTTTTTAAATTTTGGCTTCATCACTCTACAGTTTCCACACCATCCGGCCATGTATTGTACCAATACAGTTCCATTTTCGGAAATAATATCCTCTAGATTATCTTGTTCTAATTCCTTTACCATGATCTTACTTTTTAGTTTAAGCTTAAGTATGATGCCACACCTTTACGATCTGCAGTCATAGCTTCTTTTCCTTCTTCCCAGTTTGCAGGACATACTTCACCTTTTTCTTGTACGTGCGTATAAGCATCTACTAATCTTAAGAATTCCTGTACATTTCTTCCTAGCGGCATGTGGTTGATACCTTCATGAAATACAGTTCCTTCCTCATCGATTAAGTAAGTTGCTCTGTATGTTACATTATCACCTTCTACTGTTACTGCTCCAGTTTCTTCATCATACTCTTCATTAGTGATATCTAAGATACCAAGTGCAGAACTTAGGTTTCTGTTAGAATCTGCAAGAATTGGGTAAGTTACACCTTCTATTCCTCCATTATCCTTTGGAGTATTTAACCATGCGAAATGCACTTCTGCAGTATCACATGAACCTCCAACAACCATTACATTTCTTTTTTCAAAATCTGCTAAAGCTGCTTGAAAAGCGTGAAGTTCTGTAGGGCACACAAAAGTGAAATCTTTTGGATACCAGAATAACAATACTTTTTTATTATTTTTTTGAGCTTCTTCAAGAATATTTAATTTAAAGGTATCGCCCATTTCATTCATTGCGTTTACACTTAAATTCGGGAATTTTCTTCCTACTAATGCCATATTAATTGTGTTTTTTATTATTTATTTTGTGGTGCGAAAGTAAAAAAATAGCCCGCGGCGGCGAGCTATTGAAATTCTAATTACTTATTACATTATAAATTTTAGCTATAGCGATTAGAGTTATGAATAGTTAATTTCTATTTATTAAAGATTAGCTGTTTGAGGTTGAGCCTTTTGTGTATTTAATTGTCTTATTTTAATGCTGAATGCCGCAAATAACAAAGTCATGAATGGACTTAAATAATTAAAAAAAGCATAACCCGCATAACTCAAAGTTGGTACACCAAGTACTCCACTATGATAAGCTCCACAGGTATTCCAGGGTACCAAAACAGATGTTACCGTTCCAGAATCCTCCAAGGTTCTACTCAAATTTTCTGGAGCTAATCCTTTTTCTCTATATGCATTAGCAAACATTTTCCCGGGAACTACAATAGCGAGGTATTGATCTGATGCGGTTACATTTAATGCTAAACAACTAAAAACGGTGCTGGCAAATAGGCCGAAGGTAGTATGAAACAGATTCAATAATGCGGTGCTTATTCTTGCCAATGCTCCAATAGCCTCCATGATTCCACCAAATACCATTGCACAAAGGATTAGCCAGATGGTTCCCATCATTCCTGCCATTCCTCCTGAAGAGAACAGATCGTTTAGGTTTTCGTTATCGGTAACAATTGCAGTATCTACGGTCATAGAATTCATAATTGCTTTATAACCAGAAATGAAATCAAGATTTTCGACTCCGGAGATCTGCATTAAGATATGCTGCTGAAAGATTACTGCAGCTGCGGCTCCTAATAAAGTTCCTATTAATAACGCAATTAGCGGTGATGTTTTCTTTACTATTAAAAAGATCACGATGGCTGGAATTACAAATAACCAAGGGGTGATCGTAAAGGTGTTATCTATCGTTGCTAAAATTGCTGAAGTATCTGTAGTTCCGGATACGTCCAGATTTAATCCAATGATAACAAAAATAATAATGGTAATAATAATTGTTGGAACAGTGGTTAACATCATATATTTTATATGAGTAAACAGATCGGTTCCTGCCATAGCAGGCGCAAGGTTTGTGGTATCACTCAAAGGGGAGATCTTATCTCCAAAATAAGCTCCGGAAAGAATAGCTCCTGCGGTCATTCCAACCGAGATGTCCAATGCATTTGCAATACCTATTAGTGCAATACCAACGGTAGCAGAGGTGGTCCAACTGCTTCCTGTAGCTACAGATATAATGGAACATATAATTACACAGGCCGGTAAGAATATAGTTGGGTTTAGAATTTGAAGTCCGTAATAAATCATCGTGGGAATAATTCCACTTACCATCCAGGTTCCAGCAAGGGAGCCTACCATAAGCAGGATAAGAATTGCGCCGGCTGTACTTTGCACATTATTAGCAACCTCATCTATCATGGTGTCAAACTTCACCTTATTGAAAATACCAACAATCGCCGCAACAGCACCTCCTAGTAAAAGAATGAACTGATTGGATCCGCTAAGCGAATCATCTCCAAAAACATACACATTAAAGGCAAGCATTCCAATTAAACAAAAAACTGGGATTAGAGCTTCCCAGATATTCAATTCTCTATTTACAATTATAGGGTCATTTTCTTGGTGATTTGTAGAGCCTTCCATTAAGTCTTATTTTTTGGTTCGTAATGTTACGATTTTAAGGCATATTTTGCAACTCGAATATAATAGCTGCTTTTTTAATTAAAAATGAGCAAGCTTCAATTCTATTTTTAGCTGAAGTTTTAATGATTTCGGAAAGGCAATGAATAGGGTTTTGATCTGTTGTGTAAGATTTACATCACACTTTTTTCTCCTTCTAAAATTGAAATTCCTGAAGAGGTGCCAATTCTAGTTACTCCAAGATCTAAATAAGATTTTGTAGTAAGATAATCTCTAATGCCGCCGGAGGCTTTTATCTTAATCTTATCTTGAGCAATTTCTTTCATTTCTACTACCGCTTCTAATGAGGCTCCACCAGTTCCAAAACATGTAGAGGTCTTCACAAAATCTGCCTCGGCATCTATAGCAGCCTGCGTTGCCAGTTTAATTTCTTCTGAATTTAAATAGCAGATTTCTAATATTACTTTTAAGATCTTGTTGCCAATACTTCGTTTTATAGTGGCTATTTCATCTTTCACCGCATCGAAATTTCCAGATTTAGCCCAACCGATATTTATAACCATATCCACTTCATCTGCCCCATCAAGAACGGCTTGTGTTGCTTCAAATTCTTTTGCTGAAGTTGACATAGCTCCAAGAGGAAAGCCAATTACCGTGCATACTTTAACTTTAGAATCCTTCAAAAAACTTTTTGCAATTTTCACATAACAGCCATGGATGCAAACAGCGTAAAACTTATTATCTATTGCTTCCTCACACAACAGTTTTATATCTTCTTCTGCAGCGGTGGGCTTAAGCAACGTGTGATCTATATATAAATTCATTTTGTTCATAAACTAGCTTTTAACGAATAATGCTAAGTTACTGTTATTCCATAAAAAAGCCTTTCCGTTTTTTATTCTGGACAGGCTTTTAATCGCTCATTCATGGGTTTACTCCCCGAGGCTTGCCTCAAATTTTTATTAGGATTTTCCAATTCAATCCTAATGGGCTGCTCTAAGGCTATTGAATATAAGGGTTATTATTATTTTACTTCTACAACATCCAATAGACCTACCGTTTCCATACAATCTTTCATCATCTGGTAAGTACGTTCAATATCGTTATCTAATCCTATAGAAAAACGAATAAGCCCATCTGTTAGACCCATTTCTATTTGTTCGTCTGCTGGTATTTCTGAAGAGGTGGATGTTCCCGGTGCACTGAACAAGGTTTTATAAAAACCTAAGCTTACTGCTAAATATCCAAGATTTCGGTCCTGCATTAGTTCCATTAATTCATTTGCTTTATCCAAGCTTCCAACATCTATTGTTAGCATTCCTCCAAATCCATAATCCTCATTCATCATAGATTTAAATAACTCATGACTTGGGTGAGATTCTAATCCTGGGTACACTGTTCTAAAGCCATCATTTTCAAATTTTTCCGCAAGTAACATCGCATTTTTACTATGTTGTTTCATACGGATATGCAAGGTTCTCATATTCTTCAAAATAGAAGCAGATCTCAAACTATCCATTGTTGGTCCTAATAACATATTAGCTCCATCTACCACACTTCTTAACGAATTAATGAATTCCTGAGTTCCACAAGTTACACCACCAACAGTATCACTACTTCCGTTTATAAATTTGGTTAAACTGTGAATTATTACATCAGCACCTAATTCCTTTGGAGTAATAGAGAGTGGAGAAAAGGTATTATCCACTACCAAGATGAGTCCGTGTTTCTTTGCTATTATGGAGAGTCCGGCGATATCTGCAACTTCTAAAAGGGGGTTGCTAACCGATTCACAATATAGAACCTTGGTGTTAGGAGTGATAGCAGATTCCACACTTTCTAGTTCTGTAATATCTACAAAAGTGGTTCTTATGTTAAGTCTCGGTGCAAAGTTCTTTAAGAAAGCATAGGTTCCTCCGTAGATTGTTCTGCTTGAAACAATATGATCGTCTGCTTTACAAAGTTGTAAAAGAGCTGCGGTAATAGCACCCATTCCTGAGGCTGCTACATTTGCAGTTTCCGTTCCTTCCATGGCGGCTAAAGCTTCACCAAGATAAAGGTTAGAGGGAGTGGAGTGTCTGGAATATAAATAACAACCATCTGCATTTCCTTCAAAAGTGTCGAACATGGTCTTTGCAGAAAGAAAGGTGTAAGTAGATGAATCTGAGATAGAGGGATTAACTCCTCCAAATTCCCCAAAATACTGAAGGTCCTGAATATGATTTGCTGGTTTATATTTCATAATGTTTTAGTTTGATTTACTTCAAATTAAATGATTAATGGATGAATAGTCAATAGATAAAGATAAATTCAGTTTAATTTTCAGTAATAAGTACTTATATTAGATTTTAAATTTAATTAAGTTAATTTTAACCATTGGAAACAGAAATTTTTTCAGAATGCATTTAGATGATATAGATAAAAAGATCCTTCAAAAGTTACAAAGCGATAGTAAGATCACCAATAAAAAGCTTTCTTCAGAATTAAACCTTTCGGTAACTGCCATTTTTGAACGCATAAAAAGATTGGAGCGCAATAAGGTGATCTCAAGATATGTAGCTTTAGTTAATCCGGCGGAGGTAGATAAGTCCTTTATGGTATTCTGCCATATAAAATTGGTGCAGCATTCCAAAACCTATGTGATAAAATTTGAAGCAGAAGTTGCACAATTGCAAGAGGTGCTTGAATGCTATCATGTGAGTGGAGAATATGATTATATCCTTAAGATATTGGTTAAGGATATGGAAGCGTACAGAGAATTTATGCTGAATAAACTTACGAGCCTTAATCATATTGGAAGTACCCAAAGTACTTTTATTATTAGTCCGGTGAAAAGTACCACAGCTATTGATTTATAGAAACAAAAATTAGGAAAAGGGCCTATTTGCAGATTGGTCATTGCGTATAATAGTCGTAGTTTTGTAATCGATTTTATCAAAATATTAAAAACATACTTATGAGTACATATGATGTAGTAATAATTGGATCTGGTCCCGGAGGTTACGTGGCTGCCATACGTTGCGCACAATTAGGAATGAAGACAGCGATCATTGAAAAATATTCCACTTTGGGAGGAACTTGTTTAAATGTAGGTTGTATTCCAAGTAAAGCTTTATTAGATTCTTCACACCATTATGAGGATGCAGTGAAACATTTTGAAGAACATGGAATTGAGATCACTGGTGAAGTTAAGGTGAATTTAGAGCAAATGATGAGCAGAAAATCTTCTGTGGTTTCTCAAACCTGTGACGGTGTAAAATTCCTTATGGATAAGAATAAGATAGATGTTTTTGAAGGAATTGGCTCTTTTAAAGATGCTACACATATTATTGTAGATAAAACTGAAGGTGGACAGGAAACTTTAGAAGCAAAACATACAATTATTGCAACAGGATCTAAGCCTGCAAATTTGCCATTTATCAATTTAGATAAAGAGCGTGTAATTACCTCTACGGAAGCTTTAAAGCTGAAGGAAATTCCAAAACATATGATCGTTATTGGAGGTGGAGTTATAGGTTTAGAACTTGGACAGGTTTATAATAGATTAGGTTCCGAAGTTACTGTAGTAGAATATATGGATAGAATTATCCCAACAATGGATTCAGCCTTGTCTAAAGAACTTACCAAAGTTCTTAAGAAGCAAGGCATGAAGATCAATGTGAGTCATAAAGTGAAGTCTGTAGAGCGAAATGGAGATGAGATCATCGTTAAAGCAGATGATAAGAAAGGTAATGAAGTAGAATTTAAAGGAGATTACTGTTTAGTTTCTGTAGGTAGAAAACCATTTACAGATGGTTTAAATGCAGATGCTGCTGGCATAAAAATGGGCGATCGCGGAATGATAGCTGTGAACGATCATTTACAAACCAATGTAAGTAATATCTATGCAATTGGTGATGTTGTACGTGGAGCAATGTTAGCTCACAAAGCGGAAGAAGAAGGAACTATGGTTGCTGAATTGATCGCTGGTCAAAAACCACATATCGATTATAATTTAATTCCAGGAGTAGTTTACACTTGGCCAGAAGTTTCTGCAGTTGGTAAAACTGAAGAAGAACTAAAAGAAGCCGGTGTAGATTATAAAGAAGGGAAATTCCCAATGAGAGCTTTAGGTAGATCTCGTGCAAGTGGAGATACAGACGGATTTGTAAAGATCTTAACCGATGCTAAGACCGATGAGGTTTTAGGGGTACACATGATAGGAGCTCGTGTAGCCGATCTTATTACTGAAGCGGTTACAGCGATGGAATTTAGAGCTTCTGCTGAAGATATAGCAAGAATGAGTCATGCACATCCAACCTATGCAGAAGCAGTGAAGGAAGCAGCTCTAGCAGCAAACGATAGAGCAATGCATATCTAAGGGCAAAGCCTTTTTTATTATAAAAATGCCCTAATGGTCTTAGATCCTTAGGGTTTTTTGTTTTCAATTTTGTCACACTGTTCCATTGAGATTGTCACATTGAGCCTGTCGAAATGTGTTTTTTATGAGTGATTTTTGAAAGAGTCTTCGACAAGCTCAGACTGACATTGTTAGAAAAAACAAAAAA
>TARA_R100001369_G_scaffold36196_1_pt1 | contig 56595 bp, 53 predicted proteins | sample TARA_R100001369 | Tara Oceans TARA_R100001369 (sample SAMEA2621528) | marine metagenome | biome: marine biome (ENVO:00000447); feature: surface water layer (ENVO:00002042); material: "saline water (ENVO:00002010), including plankton (ENVO:xxxxxxxx)" | depth 5 m
TTTCAGGTTTCAGGTTTCAGGTTTCAGGTTTCAGGTTTCAGGTTTAAAAAAAATTAGCAATTATAATCTATCGCAGAAATGGCCAAAAAAGGAGTTCAGAAGAACACTCAAAATAAAGCGAAACATACCAAGCTTTTAAACAGAAAGAAGAATAAACTTCGCAAGGAAAAAGAGGCTCATAAAGAACGCCTTAAAGCGATTGTGAACAAAGCGAAAGAGCAACAGGATAAGAACATCAATTTAAAATGACCCAATTCAAGTCTTAGAAATTGTTAATTGTTAATTGTTAACTGCTAATTGTTTATTGTTAATTGTCCTGCATAAATTGGATCATTTCATCATATCTATTATTCCACGGCCAGATAAATTGGGTAATCATCGGAATATGCTTTTTGTCTAATAAAATTGGTTCCAGATTAGGTTGAAATTGTTTTATAGCTTTTAAAAACCTTTTGTTTGCTACTGTAATAGAAGGATAAGTTTTCTCCCCAACATACATCATGATCTCCGGGGTGCTTTCGGAAACGTAATAAATTGGTGAAGCTTTCTTCCAAATTTCTGGATCATTGGTCCATGTGCTTAGATAATTATCTGTAGTGGTTGGGGGAAATTGTTCCAAATAGTTATTCATATCCAATCCCGCTGCATCGTTAAAAATTATTCCAGAAATGGAAGATGGTTCTATTCCATATTTTGGATCCATAGTAGCTAATGCAACCAAATGCCCTCCTGCAGAATGGCCGGTAAGAAATAATTTATCAGGATCTCCTTTATATTTCGAAATGTTTTGTTGTGTCCATTTAATGGCTTCAGCAATTTGGGAAGTCATTATATTATAATCTGCCTCAGGACTTAAAGTGTATCCCACTATTACTGTTGTGATTCCTTTCTTCGCGAAATTATTTCCGTAGAAATTGTATAATTCCTTTTTACCGCTGTTCCAGTTTCCTCCATGTACGAAAAGCAATACGGGAGTGTTTTGGTATTTGGCGTTTTTAGGACTAAATATATTTAATGTTGGAGAAATCTGAGAGTTGGTAGAATTATTTGAAAGATATTCTACATCTACCGCCTTTCTTACTCCACAAGATGTTATAAAAAAACATAATAGTATTCCTAAAATTGAACTGCGCATTTTTTTTGATGAAGATACTAGAATATTTTATTCAGAAAAAAAAAGCACGCCTTTAGAGCGTGCTTTCACAAAAGTTTAGGTTTTAAAAATATTACATCACCGCATCCACACTAGCTTCAATAACATTTTCTATATTGTCTGGAACCAAATTAAAAAAGTCATACCCTGTTTTCATTTCTATATCATCTACCGTAGTTTTATACGTAGTCCAATCTGAAGACACCGACTGGCTATTAGGCATATCTATAGCAATTACACGAGTACTTGTAGTTACACGGTTTACATCATCATCTCCATCCCCAATTATCATGATAACTTTCCATGTATTAGAAGGAACTTGCACATTACCGTTGGCTATGTAACTTGCAGTTCCGTTAGATCCATCTCCACCAAGACCATAACCTCCAGAAATGATATAGATCTCATAGCCTCCAGCCAACATAGAGCGACAATAGTTCTCTAAACTAGCCCAACCAATTCGATTATTGTTTGGTGCCTGCGGAATCATATTGGTCATAAAAAAAGTATTGGAATTATCGTCTACAGATAAAGTTCTATCTGCAGAAGGGCACAAATGTCCTCTATCGAATCCGCTAAGACTATAATCATTTTGATTTACCTGATACCATCCAGAAGGCAGCGTATTATCTGCTCTAAAATCGTTTTGTCTCGCAGCACTACCAAACCAAGATTCGTCCAGATGCCAGCTTACCCAATTTGCAGTTCCCTTATCTCTACTATAAGACATAGTATATTCTTCTTTTTCTAATAGGTAATTGCTAGGATATGCAATATCTGTAACTGCATTAGAGGGATTCCCCATGGTTAAGTGGACCGCTCCTGCTCCAGGAACACCTCCACCAGTTCCAGTACCAGGATCTACTTCTGTACCATCTATTGTAAAATCGTCTATGTTTACTCTATTTGTTCCACCAGAAAGTTTTACAATTCTAAATCGAACCGCATCTAAATAATTCATTGAGTAGTTCACGGTAGTTAAACTATTAACTGAAGTGGTTTGAGTAGCACCCAAGGTAGTCCATGAAGTACCATTATTGGTAGAAGATTGTAATTCCCATGTACTATTTCCATCTGTACCATAAGCCCCATGATTAAAACTAATACTTTGCGCACCTATCACATCAAATTCCATTTCTAAGGATCCTGCATCACGAATACGAACCGATTTTAATCCTGTTTTAAGATCTCCTGATAAGGAACCTACAAGTGCATCATCTAATAACCAACTGCCCGAAGTAAAGGTTGCAGATCCAACTGCATAACTCCCTTTAGATCCAGACTCATAATCTTCTATAATGGTTCCCGCTGGAACTGCAACCTCTGGATTTGCTTCAACTAATATGTTATCTATGTTCAATCTATTTGAGGTCCCATCTGTTTTACGAATCTCAAATCGAACATTCCCTGTCACGTTTAAATTGAAAACTGCAGTATTTAAAGCCGTTTTGCTCACCGTGATAGCACTTCCAGTTTTTGTCCAAGTAGCTCCTGAATTAGTAGAAAAATAAACTTCAAAAGCAGTGGTTTTATCCCTTCCAAACTTCCCATAATCTACAGAGATAGATTTTGCACCCTCCAAAAGGTCAAATTGCATACTAAGGGTAGCGCTGTTTCTAAGTCGTACAGATTGAGCCCCAGTTTTACGGTCGTCTCCAAGAGTTCCAATTAAAGCATCATCAAAATACCAGTCGCCATCTGCAAAAGCAACCGGAGCAGCGGCATAACTTGTTTTGGATACACTCTCGAAATCTTCAAGATAATTTCCTGCTTGGGTAACTGTAAAGTTATACGCATTGATGCCTGAATCTGGTTCTATAAATTCAGTATCTTTTTCACATGAGGTGAAAACAAAAAAAAGTTGGGCTATGAAAAGCCATTTTAATACTCTAAAATCTCTCATTTTAAGTAGGTTAGGTTTTAATAATGATGTAGGTTTTACCTTACCTTTAAATTCCAATTTATATTCTAAACAAACTTATTAGATTATTAAGTTATTATTAACAAATTGTTAACAATAATAAGAATTAATCAAAAAATTAAATTTTATTCAATATAAATGGAATAAATATTAGAAAATATGTTATTATTTTAAAATTATCAATCTTAGTTTCAACCTAATTTTTGATTATTTCATCTGTTTTCTAAAGATTGCTTTAATACTAAATTTTTAGTGTATTGCTAAACACTTCACATTTAAAAAGCTTAATTCTAACTAAATCAAAATTCTAAGATTTTTCTCCAATGAATGCCATTATCCTTAAAAAGTATAGCTAATATGATTTATATCATATCCTATGGATGTACATCATTGTATTTTTATGCCCGTAAAATGGATACACACCTTCATTTAAAAATATTTAAGGCTCGCCAGATTATTTCTAAATAATAGATAATTCTTATTTTAAAACTGCTCAAATTAAAAAAGCTGCATTTATATAATGCAGCTTTTCTTTTTGGCTAATTCAATGATTTAAAGTTAATATTCATTTTTTTACTTAAATCATCATTTATCATTTCATAAGACCTCCTTTGTTAAACGTTTCACCTTTTAATTGCAAAACACATTCCGCATTCTACTATTTATTAACTCATTGCGTTAAAAAGTTAATAGTTTTACAATTAAATGTATCAACTTATAATAAACGTAGAATTAGAGTCTAATTCTATACTATTATATACATATGGTAAAACTTTAATAAAATTTAATGGCTTCCAAAGATTTCAAATTGAATGCAACTATTTTAGCATTTAAATAAGTTTCCTATTTATCTATGAGAAGAATTGCAATAATTGGAGGAGGTCTTCGAGGATCGTCTGCTTTGGAGGATCTTTTTATTGAGTTAACACTTCAGGAAAAAGAGAAAGAAGTTTTAGTTAGCTTATTTGAAACTTCAGAAAATCCTGGATCTGGAAATGTTTGGAATACTGAACAACTATAAACCAATTGGCTTAATATTTCTGAAAGAGCCTTAAAAGATTTGAAATGCCGAAATAGATTAACTTTAGATGGATTAAATATTTCAGATTTCCCCTCCTATACAGATTGGTTACCCGCAGAAGAGCGGCATGCAGATGCTAATACTTCAGACACTTTTCCAGATCGTTCTAAGCTAAATACTTATTTAAATGAACGCTTCAATTCTATTGCTATAGACCTACAAATGGAAGTTTTTTAAAGATCATTAGATCTGAAGTTATCAATATTGATTTTAAAGATGAGATTTTTTAGAGATAAGAATTGGCCTTTAGTTGTTTTTCCTGAAACCATAAGGAAAGCATTGGAATATACAGCTTAAGAATTACACAAACATGAAGTATTAGTTTTAGCGGTATTCAGACGTTATACTTTCCGAAGAAATAGCGCTTGATAAGGTTTCAATAACTCCAAGTGCAGCTCTTTCTCCAGAAATTATAGCGGCATTTAGCGAAGCATTTAATTGTGTGTCCCCTGCTAAAAACAGACTTGTTGTTAAACGTGTTTCAGATGCTAACATTTCATATTGTAAGTCAATTAATTTTGGCAAGGCCATTGGTATGTAATACTGCTTTATTAATTTACAAGAATGAATATTGCAATGTTCTTTTAATTCTATTTTCACCCGTTCAATAAGTATTTCATTGGATAGGTTTTGATCATCTATTACAGTTACCGAAAGTAATTCTTTATTAGCTGTCTTATTGGTGCTCAAACTTGAATGGTAAAAAATATTATTTATTAGTGTTCCTTCTTTAACAATTAGACCTATTATTGGTTTAATCAAAACTCTGCTTTCAGTTTCAAAATATAAGGTATGGCAGGATTTCCATTGGATTGATTGATTTTTTAAATTGGAGACCAAACTACTTACCTCTGTAGCAACTATCGTAAAATGACTTTCTAATTTTGTATTATCATCTAAAGTTATTTCTCCATCTTTTACTGATGCTACTTTTGTATTGAATTTGAAAGTAGTATTCTTTAGGTTTTGTAAAAGTTGTTGTGGAATCGCTTCAATTCCAGCTTTCGGTAAACTTGGATATCCTTCTCCAAACATTTTATAAATAAACTCAAACATTCTACTTGATGTTTCAAGTTTTGTCTCTAGAAATATCCCACTGAAAAAAGGCTTGAAGAATTTAGAGATCATTTCTTCAGAGAAACCAAAATCTAATAAATATTGAAGCGTTGTTTTTTCCGATTTCGAAAAAATTTCTGAAAGGGATGTTTTCTTTAAAAGTAGATTGAGCTTCAGTACTTTTACCTTATCTGAAATCGTTCCTATGCCGGAAGTCAATGGTGGGATGAGTAAGGATAGGTCTCTTAAAGGATCACCAATTGTTTGTGTGTTTCCATTAGTAAAAATAGTTGCTCCAGGAAGAAATTTCTGTAATTCCAAGGCCTCAATATTCAAATACTTCTTTGCAGCAGGATATGCCGTGAGCAATACTTGAAATCCGTGATCCAATTGATAACCATCTATAATATCGGTTTTTACTCTCCCACCAACACGATCTGTTGCTTCAATAATAACAGGACTAAAACCATTATCTTCTAAAACTCTGGCAGCAATAAGTCCGCTTACTCCAGCGCCAATAATATGTATTTTATAGTCAAGTTTATTCATAAGTGTATTTATTATTAAAAAACAGAAAAGTCTACTCCAACCTTATTAAATCGTTTAAATTTGTTTAAGTATTTACTTGTAAAAGTAAACAAAAATATAAGTACGTTTACGTCAAATTAAAATTATAGAAAGTTAAACTTATGAATAAAACAGCCATAATTCGTTGTGAACATTTCAACGCAGCACATAGATTACATAATAATAACTGGACCGATGAAAAAAATCAAGAGGTTTTTGGGAAATGTAATAATCCTAATTTTCATGGACACAATTATGACTTAGAAGTTAAAATCATTGGACACTGCGATCCTGAGACTGGTTATGTAATTGACACCAAAATTCTTTCTCGTCTTATTAAGGATAAAATTCTAGACAGGTTCGATCACAAAAATCTAAACTTGGATACAAAAGAATTTGAAAGCTTAAATCCTACTGCAGAAAATATCGCAATGGTAATATATAACATACTTAAACCAGAGCTCGATGAAGGTCTAGAACTGAAAATAAAGCTATATGAAACACCAAGAAACTATGTTGAATATCCTTACTTCTAAATAGATATTAAATCATTGAATATAATTGGAAAACAGACTTATAGAAAAAGTCTATATTAATATTTTTATTTTGTTTATTGTTTTTGATTATTTATTAAACAATATTGTAACTTTGAAGTGAAGAAAATATTAAAAGTGGCTATTTAAACTTTTAAAATCTTTAAATCAAATAAAATACACTTTTACATAGCAAAATAGATGGAATTGAAAACAGCAAATTTCGCACCTATCAATGGTAACACAATTAGTAATTTTTCCATTGATGAGATTGGGGACGACCATTTTTATACTGGTTTAGAAACACCCATGAAACCTGATGCATTTGAAATGTCAGATCTAGAAAAAAAAGAAAAGATCTCCGATTTGTTTGCACAAATAATGGATGTTATGGGATTGGATCTTACAGACGATTCACTAAGAGGGACTCCAAATAGGGTTGCCAAAATGTATATTGATGAAATCTTCTCTGGACTTAATCCCGATAATAAGCCCAAAATTGCACTTTTTGAGAATAAATATCAGTACAATCAAATGTTGGTTGAAAAGAATATTACATTTTATTCTAATTGCGAACATCACTTCGTTCCCATTATTGGCCAAGCTCACATAGCCTATGTATCATCTGGAAAAGTTATTGGTCTTTCTAAGCTTAATAGAATTGTACAATACTATGCAAAACGTCCACAAGTACAAGAGCGATTAACTAATCAAATAGCAATGGAGCTAATCGCTATATTAAATACAGAAGATATTGCCGTTATTATTGACGCAAAGCATTTATGTGTTTCCTCTCGAGGAGTTAAAGATGATACCTCTGCTACTGTTACCTCTTATTATGGCGGTGTATTTAACAAGCCGCACAAAATTGCCGAATTACAGAACTATCTAAATCAATAAATTACTAATAGTAGTATTCACCAATTATAAAGATCCTTGCCTTTTTTAATAAAAGAAAAACACCTTTTAAAATTAAGAGGTGTTTTTATGATCATAAAGCTTCGGGGACGAACCCACGAGGAATAAATAAAATCCTAAATCTTCAGAAGGATTGAAAACTAAACAAGTTCTGTTTCCTCAACTTCCTCTGTATCGAGAGTTTCAGATGTTTCTGATATATTACTTTGTTCCGCTTTTTCATCTTCCTTAGAGAAGTAAGGAAACACATCTACAATTGGCGATTCGGTAATAGCAGGAATTGAGTAATCTCCCATGGTATTATCCATAGTCTGAGTCGTATTCTCAAAAGCCTCTTTTACGTCATTAGCCTGAACCAATATATACACATTAGTTTTTTTCTCTTTACCGCTTTTTTCATCTAAAGCTATCAGGGATACTTTAGATTTAAACCAACGATCGGAATTTTCAAAAGGATGAACCTCCGATAAATTAGAAACTTTTATATTAGTAATTAAAAACTCCTCACTCGTATATGCGATCATCTCTTCATTAATTCTCGCTTCTGCTTCCGTAAACGAAATAGCATCTAATAAATACGTTTCTGTAGTTAGTTTTTGTTCTCCGCTTTCATGTGTTTTTCTGTATTTTACCTTACACTCATACCAAGTTGCACTCATATCTATATTTTTTTTGGGATGCCAAATATAAATTTTAAATAAAGCATAATCAGTAATCCTCTTAGTAGATGTTCACAATCTTGATTTTTGTATTGGTTCTAAATAAGCAATTTAAAAATGGAGAAACGCCCAAATAATACACCTTCACTCCTTCTCATCAATTACAACTATTAATTTCGATATATTTTACTGATGATTAGATAAAGATTATAGATAAAAATTATAGCTCTGAAATTTGTAAATTAGAGATCTGAAATTAAACTAGAAACGAATAAAAATTATCTTAAAACATGGAAAATAATCATTCTGGAAGCAAAGACAATCACAAAGTATGGGAAGTAAATGAATCTAGCAAATGCCCTTTTATGGGCGGATCTTTAAATAATGCAGCAGGAGGCGGGAATTCGAATCGAGACTGGTGGCCAAATCAGCTTAATCTTGGTATTTTACGTCAACATTCCTCGCTAACCAATCCTATGGGAGAGGATTTTAATTATGCAGAGGAATTTAAAAGTTTGGATCTAAAGGCTGTTAAACAGGACCTTTATAATCTTATGACCGAATCTCAGGATTGGTGGCCTGCCGATTATGGACATTATGGCCCGTTCTTTATTAGAATGGCATGGCATAGTGCTGGAACCTACCGTATTGGAGATGGGCGCGGAGGTGCAGGTTCCGGGCAGCAACGTTTCGCACCATTAAATAGCTGGCCAGATAATGCAAATCTTGATAAGGCCAGATTACTGCTTTGGCCAATTAAAAAGAAATATGGAAAGAAATTGTCTTGGGCAGATCTTCTTGTTCTCGCAGGAAATTGTGCCCATGAGTCAATGGGATTAAAAATGTTTGGATTTGCGGGTGGTAGAGAAGATGTATGGGAGCCTGGAAATGATGTGTACTGGGGTGCTGAAAGCAAATGGTTGGATAATGAAGAACGTTATGCTGAAGGCGAACTTGAAAATCCGCTTGGAGCTGCTCATATGGGCCTTATCTATGTAAATCCTGAAGGTCATAATGGAAATCCTGATCCCGTAGAATCGGCTCACGATATTCGTGAAACCTTCGGAAGAATGGCGATGAATGATTACGAAACTGTAGCATTAATTGCTGGTGGACATACTTTCGGGAAAACTCATGGAGCAGCAGATGCTGAGAAATATATAGATGCCGAGCCCGCAGCTTCAGGAATCGAGTTACAGAGTATGGGTTGGAAAAACAGCTTTGGAACAGGAATGGGTGCAGATACCATAACCAGTGGTATCGAAGGAGCCTGGACAGATACTCCTACTAAATGGAGTAATAAATATTTTGAAAACCTATTCAAATATGATTGGGAATGTATAAAAGGACCTGGTGGAGCATATCAATGGCAACCAAAGAACAATGAAGGAGCCGGAACCGTTCCAGATGCGCACGACCCAAATAGGAAACACGCACCCTTTATGCTAACCACAGATCTATCCCTAAAAATGGATCCTGAATATGAAAAGATATCAAGACATTTTCTAGAGAATCCCGAGGAATTTGCCGATGCTTATTCCCGTGCATGGTTTAAACTAACCCATCGTGATATGGGTCCCAAAGAGCGTTATCTAGGACCGGAAGTTCCACAGGAAGAATTACTATGGCAAGATCCAATTCCAAAAGTTGATCATGAACTGGTAAACGATAGCGATGTGGCAAGCTTGAAATCTAAAATTATAGATTCTGGACTTTCGGTTTCTGAATTAGTTGCAACTGCATGGGCGTCTGCCTCAACTTTCCGCGGGTCGGATAAGCGTGGTGGTGCTAATGGAGGAAGAGTACGTTTGGCGCCTCAAAAGGGCTGGGAAGTTAACAACCCAAGGCAATTAGGGAAAGTGATACAAACTCTGGAAAAAATTCAGAATGATTTTAATGATTCTCAGAGTGGTAAAAAAATTTCTATAGCAGATTTTATTATACTTGCCGGATGCGTCGGAGTGGAAAAAGCTGCTAAAAATGCAGGTCATACTATTAATGTTCCATTTACTCCGGGTCGTGCAGATGCCAGCCAAGAGAAAACAGATGTAGAAGCCTTTGAACCTCTAGAACCAAATGCCGATGGTTTCAGAAATTATTTGGGCAATAGAGATAATGTTTCAGCTTCCGCAGAAGAAATGCTAATGGACAGAGCTCAGTTATTAACCTTAACAGCTCCAGAGATGACGGTGCTTGTTGGAGGAATGAGAGCTATGGGAATTAACTATAATGGATCTAAACATGGTATTTTTACAGATAGACAAGGTCATTTGACCAATGATTTCTTTAAAAATCTTCTGGATATGGGCTTAACATGGAAAGAAATGACTGATTCTCAAAATCATTTTGAAGGCCGTGATCGCAAGACTGGACAAGTGAAATGGACTGGTAGTAGAGTAGATCTCATCTTCGGATCAAATTCTGAACTTAGAGCTCTTGCAGAGGTTTATGGAACCGATGATGTAGAAGAAAAATTCGTAAAAGATTTTGTGAAAGCTTGGGATAAGGTGATGAACCTTGACCGGTTTGATTTAAAATAATTAGCAAAAACTCATAAAATTAGAAATTTGAAGGTAAAAAAGGTGATCCCATTTAAGATCATCTTTTTTATTTTCAATAGAATTCTTTTCTATTCTTTTAATAATAGCTTAGTAAGTGATTAAGTACAACTTCCAATTATTAGTTTCAATTTTGTAAAAAGAGAACTAGCCATGAAAACAACCGATAAAATTAAAACCTCACCAATTACTTCAACTGAAACAGATAGTAAATCGATATACGACATAACTATTAATGCTATAGATGTAAAACCTATTTCCCTTTCAGAATTTAAAGGAAAGAAAATACTTTTTGTTAACGTAGCCTCGGAATGTGGATTTACAAAACAATATAAAGAATTGCAGAAGCTGAGTGATAGCTATCCTGAAGATCTAGTAGTTATAGGATCTCCTTGTAATCAATTTGGTAAACAAGAACCAGGAGATGCTTCGCAAATTCAGGAATTTTGTGAACTGAATTTTGGTGTTACATTTTTACTTACAGAGAAGATAAATGTAAAAGGAAGTAAACAACATCCATTATATAAATGGCTCACTACTAAAGACCTCAACGGCAAGAAAAGTTCTAGTGTAAAATGGAATTTTCAGAAATATTTAGTGGATGATAAGGGTAATTTAATTGATTATTATTTCTCAATCACCAAACCAATGAGTTCGAAAATCACTAAGCACCTATAATGGAAATAGACATCATTCGGCTTTTATTAGATTTTGGATTAGTTGTCTTAATTTGGATAATTCAGCGTATTGTATATCCAAGTTTTCTTCATTATAGCACAGGAAACCTAGTTACGTGGCACAGAATATATACTTCCCGTTTTGGTGCTATAGTGATACCATTAATGTTTGGGCAACTTGGTGTATCTATTTATCAAGTATTAATGCTAACTAGTTTTTATACAGTGGGTAGCCTGGTGGTCATTATCCTTATATGGATTTCTACTTTTTGGATATTTGTCCCAATTCATTCTATAATTTCAAATGAAAATTCGAGCGAAAGTGATTTGGTATCACTGGTGAATAAGAATTGGCTGAGAACGATTCTGTGGACGCTACTATTTATATATAGTTTTTTGGAAGTAATGGATTTCTAAAAACAGAAGGTAAAATAGAGTTCGATAATTATTTTAAAACAATAGATTCAATTTCTAATTTAAAAGTTTCTGCTTTTTTATTTCCGATTAAAAAAGCAACTTCTTCGATACTTTCTTTATCATAATTTGGCATATCGAGGTCACGACCCCTAAATGCCGGAACCATATCAGATAGTTGTAATTCGATAGTTTCCCAATCTTCAGAAGATTTAAAAGAGGTGATATACGAGTAATAATCTGCCGATTTATTTTTCACTCTAAACTGGTAGCTTTTTCCATCGCCTTTAATTTTTATAACAATTTTGGAATACTTTTTTGTGTTTATTTCATCAAAGCTATATCTCACAGAGGAGAATCCTCCGTTATTTTCTAAGGAAACTCGGCCTTCAAATATTCCAATACCTTCATTATTCAAATAGAAATTCCCTGAGGACCTGCCTCCCATAACCACATCATCTACCACAGACCAATTAGAGATATCTGCTTTTTTATTAAACTGGAAAATAGTAGCTGTTTGCATGGTAGTTAGTAATAAAATGAATAGAATTATATTTTGTGCCATAATTGTATTTTTTAACGACTTGCTCTATCCATCATAGTACTCTAGATTTAAAGAATCGTTTTTTAGATCTATCATTTGATCAAGAAATTTCTTATTTTCATGATAGTTCTTGTTTCTTTTCAACTTTATAAAATGTCCGTTGGCGTGAATGGTGAATGTTCTGGTATGATATATAACTAAACGATAATAAGGTATTATCCAAGAATATCTGTTTAAGCCATTCCTAAAATGTACAATGATGCCTCTGGGTCGTAATACAATAGTTGCATAGTTAACAGCAGATGGAAGCAAATCTTCGGGTTGCAGTTTAGCGCTAAATTCTTCAACGACTAATTTACCAGAGCTTACACCACCCATCCTTATTTTTTCAAAAAAAGAAAATCCTTTCCCTACTCTATCCTTAGTCTCTTTTAAATATTCTTTATTAGTATCTGTTGTGTCAAATAGCATCATAATTCTTAATCTATTAAATTCATTAGATATTCTTCAGCAATTTCTAAATGTTTTTCTTGCTTTTCCGCTGGCATTTTATCAAACATTTTTACCAACATCCCTAATCTTGGATTCGATAGAAAAAATTCCCGATGGGTGTGCATAAATCGCCAAAACAGTCCATCCCAAGTTGCCTGCCATTCTCCTTTTTTGTAATTACTCATTTTCATCAGATAATTACTTCCACTAATATAAGGTTTGGTGGCCATCAATCCCCCATCAGCAAACTGACTCATCCCATAAACATTGGTGACCATCACCCAATCATAAGAATCTATAAAGAGTTCCATAAACCATTTATAGACTTCATCTGGATCAAATTCGCACAACATCATAAAATTACCCAAAACCATTAAGCGTTCTATATGATGGCAATAGCCTGTTTGCAATACTTTTTTAATGGTCTGGTCTATTGGTGGAATTCCTGTAGTCCCATCATAAAAGGAAGCTGGTATTTTCTTTTTGAATTTCCAAAAATTAGTGGTGCGTGCTTTACTTCCGCTAGCTTCATAAACGCCTCTAATAAATTCTCTCCACCCGATGATCTGCCTTATAAATCCTTCGGTAGAATTAATAGGCACCTTATTTTCTTCAGCATATACCAAACAAGAATCTATAACTTCTCTAGGCGTTATTAAACCCACATTAAGCATTGGGGTTAAAACACTATGATTTAATATAGCATGTTCAGTAACAATGGCATCTTCATACTTACCAAATTCCATAAAGCGCTGCTCAAAAAATTGATCTAACCAGGCTCTTGTAGTTTCAAAATTTGTTGGATATAATTGATACGTAGTTAGATTTCCTAAGTTATTTGAAAAATGAGTTTCCACATAACTTTTGGCCTCTTCATAATAGGCATCTACCTCTGGAAATTGAATGGCTGGCGGTGTCTTTTTGGCTTCATACTTCTTTCTGTTTTCAGCATCAAAACTCCACTTGCCTCCTATTGGTGTTACATCAGGTTTAACAAGGATATTTCGTAGTTGACGTTGTTCTATATAAAAGGTTTTCTGAAAAAATTTCTTTTTCCCACTTTTAAAAAATGGCGCGAGGTCCTCTTTAGTATTTAAAAATAATGGGGAAAGATATTTAGTCGATTTTATTCCGTTTTCAAGAAGCATCCTATCCAATCGTTTCTGAAGCCAGTTATCTGTTGGATCTATATAATTAATATGCTCCACACCCTGATCTTTTAATTCCGGGATAAGTAATCTTATATCCGAAATTTCTTCGGTTGCTTCAATATAACGAACTTCTAGATTTTTATCTTTCCGAAGAAAATCTGTATATCGTTTCATGCTGGCTCTATGAAAAGCTATTTTTTGCTTGTGAAAGTTGTACTGTTTAAAGAACAAATATTCCTCAACTATAACCACAGGAGCATTGCTTTCAAAGAGTGGAGATTCTTGAAATAGCTGATGCGGAAATATTAAGTTGGTACTTTTCATTTATTTCTTCTACAACGTTCACTACAGTATTTTACCTCATCCCAGTTCTTCTCCCATTTTTTACACCACGAAAATGTGAGCTGACAAATGGGACAGGTTTTTTGAGGAAGATGTTGTTTTTTCAATTTAAAATTCTGGTACTTGGTTCACTCTTACATAAGGGTATTTTTCAATTTTATTCAAAGAATAATAGCTATTCAAGCCTGAAATCCCAATACTATTTGTGGCCTCCAAATCGATGTCATCATCAACTAATGCGGTATCAGGAAGTATCAGATGTTCTATTTCTCCTATAATTAAAACAGTCCCATTAAGTTTAATATCCAGCGATTCTTTAAACCTCATTCCTATTTTAAAGCTGCTTTCTTTTACAAAAGGCGCTTTAAAATCTTTGACATATTCTTCGGAAAGATTGCAACGTTTAAATTCTGAAATATCCTCATCAAATTTAGCCGATGTATAATGAGCATTTTTTATGAATTCGGGATGAATATGATTGATTGTATACTGCCCATTTTCCTGAATATTATTAAAAGTATGACCAACTTCTGAAGTTTGAGGCCTACATATAAAACCCAAAAGCGCAGGATCACTCCCTAAATGAACTACGGAACTAAATATAGCCAGATTGGTTTGCCCATTATTATTTACGCTACCAATAAGATTTGCAGGCTTGATACCTGTAACAGAATTGATGATCTTTAATCTAGTTATTCTATCAAGCTGTTCTATCTGTTCTTTAGTATAGATCATATTCTGTTTTATAAGCATTCATATTAGCAATACCGGAGACTTCATCCATAAAATCATGGCTGACTTAGTTCTTTAAAAGACCAGCTCCTTCTTACACTTATTCCAATAAGCAAAGAAAGAGGGATAATATCCTTTAACATCAAACATCCAGTCTCTGGGCTCTTCAATACCCTTATAATGATTGTTTAGAGGATGCTCTTTATAATAAGTGGTTTCTAAGTTATGATCTTTAATAAGCTGATCGAACTCTCCCACATAGATCTGAATATTAGGAATGTTCTCTTTGGCAATTTTAATAATAAAATCGATTGTTTTTTGAGAAACGGGGTATTCTTCAAAATGCGAAGGCTCTAATAATAGAATTCTATTTGCTGAAATCTCTTTTTTCCATAGAGAATCCAGGTTATAGAAATTATAGATACAGCTCGGAAGCTTTTCATCAATTACAATGGACTGCCGATCTGGTAAAGGTGTTTTTAATTCTAAATGTTCTATGTCTTTTAAAATTTCAGGAATTTCTGTTAAAGGAAGACTCTCATATGGAACATCTAAAAAAGTATCCTTTTGTTTAGTAAAACAGTAATTATTTATATTTTCTTGATTGGCTACATACTTCTTATTTGCATTAGATCCTGCTACCCACTGCCAACTTAATGCATTGCTTGCCCAATCTGCATCCAGTAAATGATAATACATCCATTGTGTGGGCAATTTCCAATGACTTTGTCCAGAATTGCAAGCTATGGAAGCAATGTACATTCTTAGGTGATTGTGTAAATAACCCGTTTTATAAAATTCTTGAATGGCAGTATCTATAGCTACAATCCCTGTATTACCATCTACAATTGCTTTTGAAATGGCTGAATTGGAAACGGATGATTGAGGGTGTTTTAAATCTTGATTTATAGCAGATCCTTTTGCGATCCATACTTGTTGCCAGTAATCTCTCCAGGCCAACTCCTGAATAAATTTTCCTATTTGTGCAGGCTGATATCCTTGTTTTAAAATTTCTGCAAGCACAAATTTTGTTGAAATTATTCCTCTAGAAATATATGGAGATAAATAGGTGACCGATCCATTTATATAATTTCTGGTAGAACCATATTTAACAGGATCTATATTGCGAACTCGCTGAAGAATTTCGGCATAAGAAGTTGGGAATATCGAATCTTGCTGTTCAAATAATTCCATTTATCGTTTGCTTATCTTGTTACCTGATATCGCCTTTTGGCGTGAGCATTTAAATCGGTTGATTCCTGAATCACGTTTCTTTAAATGCTTCTGACTTACACCGCTATTAACCCGTTTTCGCCATCGCTTAAAACTAGATTCCTTCAAGTTGCCGCGCATTACTTTAATAACTTCTTTTTCGGGTAATTCAAATTGAAACTCAATCGCTTCAAAAGGAGTTCTATCTTCCCAAGCCATTTCTATAATTCGGTCAAGCTCTCTTTCTGTAAACTGTTTCGTTTCGTTCATATAAACTATATTTTTTCCCAGATCTGATCTGCATTCAAATAGAAACTCCCCAGTGGATTAAAGTTGCACTGCTCTGGCGCTATAATGGAAAGAAAGCTTTGTCCGTCATCTCTTTTATATAAATGATATACTTCTCCAATAATAGGTTCGAATGTGAATTTTGCATTAAAAATGAGTTTGTTATATTCAAACTCTTGCATCATTTTATCATACTCTCTTTTAAGCTCTAAATATTTTGCCGCTACCTTATGGTTAATTTTATTAATACTTCTATTTTTCCAAGTAATAGTATCTTGAGTAGTTATTACCGGAGCCCCAACAGAAGTCGCATAAGGTTTAAGTGCCGCATCATATTTTTGAGTTTCTACATCAAAAACTACGTTGTCAGGTTTTTTTACTTGTGGCATTTTATTAACGGAGTTTAGTTCAACTTTTCAAGTTGCTTCATTACTTCTTCTGCTTCAAAGGTTTTCTGGTCGCTCATTTTTCTATTTGTAGTAGATAGGCTATGAGCCTCTTTTGAAAGCTTTGCATATTCCTCTTGTAATTTTTCCTTCTCTGATTTCTTTTTGAATAGTCCAAACATCTTTTCTTCTCTTTAATGATTTTTAGAATTAAGCTTCTAAGAATCATATTGTAAAGATATAGATTGTTTAATCATTTAATGTTAAGATTAAACAAAACATTTTTTGGTTTTTGCTTTATTTTTTTTGAAATTATGGAGTAATAAAACAGATGTATATTCTTAAAGAATTGCTTTTAGCCCAATAAAACATTTCTAATTGTCAGCAACCTACGTATCATTTAAATTTTTTAATCTCTGTACTTTTCATATTTCTGTGCCGATAGCAATTCTTTTTTTGTGTTCAAGTTTTGCAATACCATCGTATTTCCTCCAATCCTCAGATCCAATAATGTATAAGAGTGCTTTTGGACAAAATCTAACATTTTCAGTTCATCTCTCAAAATGGCTTTTTTTACCGTTTGCTTCAAAGATTGTGGATAACACGCAAAAAGTGGAGAAATATTTTCACCATCAGTAGAGACGACAATTTTGCCGGAAGTCGCAAGTTCTATCAACCTATTTAAAGCTTCACTATTTATCGAAGGCATATCACAAGCCAAAAGTATGATCATTGGAGAGTTGGAAAATTCTAGTGCAGTAAATAATCCCCCGAGAGGTCCTTTGTCTGGAATAACATCCTTGTGTACAGGTTTTCCAAACTTCATATATTCATTATTAGTACTAATTATACTGCTAGGCATATTTAGCTTTTCAAGGACCCTTATTATATGTGATATCATAGGTTCTCCCTTGAAATTGACAAGACCTTTGTCACTTCCCATTCTTCTGCTCTTTCCTCCTGCCAGTATAAAAACTTCTATTTCAGATTTCTTTATCAATATTTCATTTGTTTCAGATTATAAAATTAAGTTTTGATCAATGTTCCTGCTTACGAATCTTCCTGTTCAGAATCCAATTGTTTTTTTGCCTAGGAATGTTTACCTCAGCTAGCAATATATTTCAATCTTCTATAAATTTAAGCTTTTTTGATTCAGTCTCGATTCATTTCAAGTTTGTATACCGTCTGATTTGATTTCATTCTATTTCATAATCTCGAGAAAAATATTAAAGCGATCATTAAATTATGTGAAGTGTAAGGAATTAAGTCCATTTAATTAAATCTATAATTTTTAGAGATTATGAATTCATTAAAAATCATCAAATTCTACATTATTATTTTTCTTTTTTAAAATCAAATCGGTTAACTTTAAGGGATTATTGACAATAATAAGCTTCTAATTTAAAAATTAGTATAATGAAAATAAGGATTCGTGGAAATTCGGTGCGATTTAGATTGACCAAGAATGAAGTTGAGCAGTTATGCCGAGAAAAATTCATAGAAGAAAAAACAAATTTCCCTAATCTGGATTTTATATACGCTGTAAGAGTTTCAGCCACCAAGAATTTGGAAGTAGATTTTGCCAACAATCAAATCTCATTACAAATTTCCGAAGAACTTTTACAGGGCTGGGACACCAATAACAAAGTTGGGTATTCCCATACCATCAACACTTCTAACGGCAAAACTATAGACATTTTACTGGAAAAAGATTTTACCTGCTTAGAGGATCGTGGCGAAGATGAATCTAACAATTACCCTAATCCAAAATCTCTTACGCATTAAAATGGAAAATAAATTCAATAGAAAAGTAAATCATCGGGGTCCTACAGAATTTAGAGAACTCGATTTTAGAGATCCAATAACCCATGCTGCTGGGAAACTCGCCATAAAAGAAACTCTAAAACATACCTTTAAAGAAATGGGCGTGGTAGATTCTATGCGTGGTCTTTTTACAATTAATCAACAAGATGGATTTGACTGCCCCAGCTGTGCATGGCCAGATCCCGAAAAACCCTCTAAAATCGGAGAATATTGTGAGAATGGAGCCAAAGCACTGGCAGATGAAGCTACTCATAGTCATATTGATGCCGAATTTTTCAAGAAATATTCAGTAGAAGAACTTTCAGAACTAACAGATTTTCAACTGAATAAATTTGGAAGGCTTGTGGAACCTCTTGTTCTACGGGAAGGAAAAATTTATTACGAAGCAATATCCTGGCAGGATGCTTTTGATTTGATAACAAAAGAATTACACGGCTTAGCGTCTCCAAACGAAGCTATTTTTTATACCTCCGGCCGTTCCAGCAACGAAGCTGCATTTTTGTACGGAATGTTTGTCCGTGCATATGGCACCAATAATATGCCCGATTGTAGCAATATGTGCCACGAATCCAGCGGAGTTGCCCTTGGGGAAACCTTGGGAATTGGAAAAGGAAGTACTAAATTGGAAGATTTTTACGAGGCCGAGGTAGTAATTATAGCTGGGCAAAACCCCGGTACCAATCACCCAAGAATGTTGACTGCCTTAGAAATATGCAAGAAGAATGGTGGCTACATCATCGCAATTAATCCATTGGAAGAAACCGGTTTGGTTAATTTTAAAAACCCAAAGAACCTTAAAGGGCTAGTGGGCGGTGGAGAGGATATTGCAGACTTGCATTTAGCGGTAAATATCAATCAGGATATTCCGCTGGTGAAACTAATTTTAAAACGTCTTGCCGAAAAAGATGCATTGGATGAATCTGTTTTTGATCATGACTTTTTAAACGAATACACTCAGGGTTATTCAGAATTAATAAACGATCTAAAATCGTTCAATGAAGAGGAGTTACTGGCGATGACGGGAGTTCCTAACGAAAAAATAAATGAAGCAGTTGAGATTTTAGCCCGTAAATCTAAAATTATTGTATGCTGGGCTATGGGACTTACCCAACATAAAAACGGAGTAGAAACTATTCGTGAATATGTAAATTTATTATTGTTAAAAGGTGCTATAGGTAAGGCGAATGCCGGTACCTGCCCGGTGCGTGGGCATAGTAATGTACAAGGCGATCGCAGTGTGGGAATTATGCATTATATAGATGAAGAATTTAATGAACGTATTAGAAAACACATGGGTTTTGAACCACCTACTAAAAAGGGGATAGATGTAGTAGAATCTATGGAGGCCATGCATACGGGAAAAGCAAGTGTTTTTATCGCTTTAGGAGGTAATTTTTTGATGGCTGCTTCAGATACAGATTATACTGCAGAAGCGCTCAATAACTGTAAATTAACAGTGCAAATAAGTACGAAACTTAATCGCTCTCACCTGGTTACAGGCAAAACAGCTTTGATATTACCAACCTTTGGAAGGTCTGAAAAAGATGAAAAAAATGGAAACGCACGTTTTTTAACAATGGAAAGCAGTATGGGCCGAGTAAGGCAATCTAAAGGTATCTTTAAACCTGCTTCCACCAGTATTATGAGTGAACCCGAGATTATCGGAAATCTTGGTCATACGCTATTTAAAGGAAATCACCCTGTGGCTTGGCAAAAGATGGGAGAAGACTACGAACTTATTCGGGAGAAAATAGATCTGGTAGCCAAAGGATTTGAAAAGACCAGTGAACAATCTAAAGGTTTTGGCTATTACCTTCCTAATAATTCCCGATATAGGGACTTTAGTATGTTGCCCAATGGGAAAGCTCAAATCACTCTGAATAAACTTCCAGACCATAAATTACAAAAAGATGAATTAATGCTGATGACCATTAGAAGTCACGACCAGTTTAATACTACCATTTATGGTATGGACGACAGGTATCGCGGAGTTTATAATGAGAGGCGCGTGATTTTTATGAACCAAAGTGATATGACGCAAAGAAATTTGAAGAAATTTGAAATTGTGAATTTAAGCAGTACCTACGATGGAAAAAAAAGGACTGCCTATCAATTCAAAGTCTTACCTTATAAAATTCCACCTGGCAATATCGCAGCTTATTTTCCAGAAACCAATCCTTTAGTTCCTTTTAATCATTTTGCAGAACGAAGTAACACCCCCATAAGCAAATCGGTGAAAATCCGGATTGAAAAGGAGAATTAATAAATAGTAGATGGTTTTTCATGTACTTAAACTATGAAATTTGAACTTAGAAAATCAAGTCTTAGGAATTATACCAATATAAAAATAATAGCATAATCTAAGTAGTCCATTATAATTAAAAGGCCTCGTTATCAATAACGGGGCTTTTTGCTGATATAAATTGGTTGACTCCGTCAATCCATTTAAAGCAATCTCAAACCAACATATAAAGCTTACGAAATGTGATTTATTAAACTAAAAAAGTTGGGTCTTCTACCCTATTGATACAAATTGAAAATCAATATAAACCTTATGTTTTTTTTATAATAGAGCTGTTAAATAATTTGTTTCTTAATACGAACCAAAAAAATAAACGAAATGAAAGCGATTCATATCACCGAATCTGGTGGACCGGAAGTATTAAAATTAAAAGAAACCCCAAAACCAAAATTAGAGAAAAACCAGATTTTAATAAAAGTGAAAGCTGCGGGTGTAAATCGTAGCGATGTTATTACGCGTAAAAACATGGACACCTATGGTAAGGGATCTACTGAAACCCTCATCCCCGGTTTGGAAGTTTCTGGTGAAATAACCGAAATTGGTAATGATGTAAGCGATAAAAAAATTGGCGATAAAGTCTGTGCATTAATTGCAAGCGGCGGGTATGCCGAATATGTTGCTGTAGATAGTTCACATTGTCTTCCTGTACCTGAAGGAATAAGTTTGACAGATGCAGCGGCAATTCCAGAAACTGTTTTTACGGTCTGGTTCAACGTATTTCATTTGGGAAAACTGCAACCAAATGAAAAATTACTCATTCACGGCGGCACTAGCGGAATTGGCACAATGGGTTTACAAATGGCTAAAGCTTTGGGCTCTAAAATATACACCACCGCTGGAAGTGATGAAAAGATCGAATTTCTTAATAATCTAGGCAAAGCAATAAACTACAAAAAGGAAGCTTTTGAAGACGTTTTTAAGGAAGAAAAAATAGATGTGATCTTAGATATGGTAGGCGGAGATTACACTCAAAAGAATCTCGAAATTCTGAATAAAAAAGGTAGGCTAATTAATATCAACGGAATGAAAAGTATGGACGTAAATGTTAATCTCCGAACCATAATGAGTAAAAATCTAATCTTAACGGGAAGCTTTCTAAAGCCTCAATCTGCAGCCGTAAAAACCCAGATCGCGAAGGAAGTAGAAAAAAATATATGGCCTTTGTTTAATTCTAAAAAGATACATCCTGTTATTTATAAAAAGTTTAAGCTAGCAGATGCCGTAGAAGCACATAAACTCATGGAAAGCAGCGAGCACATCGGGAAAATTTTATTGACAATGGAGTAACAACTTGATTTCAAGTGATTTTAAAATCTCAAATGAATAGTGAAACTTTAATTTTTAGAACTATCTCTCATTACCTCAGAGGCATCGAATCAATTAGATCTACTATTTTGTCTATAGAAATACATTTGGTATCCTGTAATTTAACTTTTCCATCCAAGCCAATTAAATAGAACTCAAAAGGCGTGTTCTTTTCATCATATTTTTTATATAAATTAGTAGCAACTTTCCACTCTGCATCTTTTGCAAAACCAACTTTCATTTGATGTTGATATACCTGATAAACAATTACATTTCTTTCTTCAAGAGCTTTAATACCAATTTCAAGTTCTTCGAGCTGGCTTGTGAAATTTTCATTTTTAAGATCTTCAGTGAGCAATAAAATTAACCGATCTTGCCAATGATGCTTGGAAAGATCTTGAGATTGCACTTTGCAAATACATAGAAATAAAACTAAAAACGAAACGATAATTTTCATACCTAATAATACAACTTTTTGAAGGAAACTATTTTTGAATTAGTGTTTAAATAAAATCTGTTGAAAGAGAAGTAAGCTTTCAAACTATTTCAAAAAAAAAGAGGATAATTCGTTTAAATTATCCTCTTTAAAGTAAATAGTATATTTTTAGATTGCTGATACCCCAGCTTCTGCAACTGCATGGTCATTTTCAACCGAACTTCCGCTAACACCAATGGCTCCGATTATTTCGCCTTTTGCATTTTTAATTGGAATTCCACCAGGAAATGTAATCAATCCGTTGTTAGAATGTTCGATATTAAATAAAGAACCTCCAGGTTGAGATAATTCTCCAATTAGGCCAGTATTCATATCAAAGTAACGAGCAGTTTTTGCTTTTTTAGTGGCGATGTCAAGTGACCCTAACCAGGCACCATCCATTCGTACGAGTGCAACTACGTTTGCACCACCATCTACAACAACGATGTTCATTTTAGTATCTATTTCGCTAGATTTTTGTTTTGCTGCTGCGATCGCTTTTTCTGCTTGTGCTAATGTAATATTCATAATTTTATATTTTTATAGTGTTATTATTTTTAATCCAATGTGCTTTGATACCCGCTGTTATTTAATTACTAAAATGGTTCATTAAATTATGAAAAAGGGTCAAACTACGAAGCTATCATGCCGTGTGGGTCAATAACAAACTTTTTAGCTACTCCTGTGTCAAATTCTGCATATCCTCTTGGTGCATCTTTAAGGCTAATCACTTCCGCATTTACAGCTTTGGCGATGTCTACCTTATCATGCAAAATGGCATTCATAAGTTGTCTGTTATATTTCATTACTGGGGTTTGACCTGTATGGAACGAATGGGATTTAGCCCAACCTAATCCAAAACGAATTTTCAGACTTCCTTGTTTTGCAGCCTCATCTGTTGCTCCTGGATCTTCAGTTACATATAGACCTGGAATTCCAATAGATCCACCAGCTCTAGTAATGGCCATTGCTTGGTTTAATACAATAGCAGGCATTTCTTTCCCTGCGGTATCTCCATGTCCACTAGCTTCGAAACCTACACAGTCCACAAAGCAATCCACTTCTGGGACACCTACAATCATGGCGATTTGCTGTTCTACAGGAATCCCATTCGTTAAATCTATAGTTTCACAACCAAAACTTCTGGCATGTTCAAGACGAGCTTTATTCATATCGCCTACTATTACAACGGCTGCACCTAATAACTGGCAGCTTGCCGCACATGCTAGACCTACCGGTCCTGCTCCTGCAATATAAACAACTGATCCAGCAGTTACGCCTGCCATTACCGCTCCATGAAATCCTGTTGGGAAAATATCAGTAAGCATGGTAAGATCTAATATTTTTTCCATGGCTTGATCCTTATCTGGAAATTTTAATAAGTTAAAATCTGCATAAGGTATCATTACATATTCTGCTTGGCCTCCAATCCAGCCTCCCATATCTACATATCCATATGCGCCTCCTGGACGATCTCCGTTTACATTTAAACAGATATTCGTTAGTCCTTTTTTACAATTTACACAACGACCACAGGCAACGTTAAACGGAACAGAAACCATGTCTCCGTTTTTAATAAATTCAACGTCGCGTCCAGATTCTATAACCTGTCCTGTGATTTCATGTCCAAGTATTAAACCTTTTTCGGCAGTGGTTCTTCCTCTTACCATGTGTTGATCTGAACCACAAATATTACTGGCTACTATTTTTAAGATAACACCGTGTTCACATTTTCGATCTCCCAAGGCCAATTTAGGATAGTCTATTTCTCTAAATTCCACCTCTCCTGTACCTTTATAGGCAATTCCGTGATTTTTGCACATATTATTTTTATTTTATTGAAGTTTATACTTTTGCAAACTATTTGAGTATACAATTTAAGCTTATCTATCCGTTTAACGCTTATGAAAAAAGGTCAATAATTTTTGAAAAGAGGTCAAGCAACCAATACTTATGGCGTTTTATGCGTAAAGTTAATCTTATTTAACTGACAATGAGTTAAATACAAAAAATAAATGCTACAATAAACACTCTTTTGGACTAAAACCAAATTTATTTTTAAAGGCAGTACTAAAATTTGAAAGGTTGTTATACCCAAAATCTAAATAAATATCTGATGGTTTTAAGTCTCCTTGCTCCAAAATTTCTTTCGATTTTTGAAGCCGTTTATCCTGAAGCCATTTTCCGGGAGAAACTTCATATTCTTTAATAAAATAGCGTTTAAAGGTAGACAAACTCATATGGCATAAGAATGCAATTTCCTCTAGCTTTAAATTGGAATCTATTTGGCTTTCAACAATCTTTTTAAATTGCGACTTTTCTTTAACTATTAAGGAATGTAAATAGATTTCAAACTTTCTTCCATATTTCTGTAGAAGATAAAGCATCAATTCTTCAAATTTTACATCAAGTAAATTCTCCATAAACAATGTTGGTGCCTTACTAATTTTGGATAAAGAATTTAAATAAGAAATGATATATGCGTCATTTCTGATGATGAAATAAGGAGATCCACCTTTTAAAAGGTATTGATATTCAGAATATTTATCTAAAAAATCCTTAAGCTTTTTATCAGAAAAAAAGAAGAGTTTACAATAATAAGTCGCATTTGTATCCAGCAATTCGGTCCAAAGCCAATTTCCTTTTTTAAGCAATAGCGATTGGTCTATATTTACTGCAACTGCTGTTCCAGCAAAATGCACTTGCTTTTTTCCAACTTGTAAAAAGCTGAACATATTCATACCTAATTTGACCTTGCTTTTTACAACATCATTGGTCATTTTAAAATCATAGACGAATAAATCAGGACTTTCTTTCTTATCATTAATATAGATTTCAGGTATTTTTTCTATTGACATCGGGGGTTTTTTTCAGCTTGTAGGTAACGAACTCTGTTCGTAAGTGATTTTTGATATTAAAATTTAGCTAAAAATAGGAATTAATAAGTCAAGAACCTCGGGGCAAGCCCACGAGGTATGAACTGGAAAATACTTTAAAAAATTCGAGGTAAGGCTCCATAACTTTAAACCAGGCTAAGATATATTCAATCCTGCTAGGCAATTGATAATGGGGCTTCTGTCAGAGATAGACGGGATTAACAACGCTCATTCCAGATAGAGAATTCAGAGCAAGTCTGGGAAAACCCAGGCCAGGACAAAAAAGTGAAGCGGTTTTTTAATTGTCCACTGCATTTTTTTTAATTTATCCACCCCTACTCATCCCCTATTTCAGTCAGTCATATTTCTAGATAATTGACCACAAATAATACTCTACGGTCTAGTTAAAGTTTCGTGAAACATTCAATACAACTTCCTATTAAATTCTAATTTTAAAGAAAAAGGATTCTATGAGATCAATTTGGAATGGCTCCATCAGTTTCGGACTCGTGTCTATACCTATAAAGTTATATTCTGGCTCTGAAGACAGAAAATTAGAGTTGGATATGCTTGATAGGCATGACAATGCAAGAATTAGATATAAAAGAGTGAATGAAGATACCGGCAAGGAAGTAGAATGGAAAGATATTGTAAAGGGATTTAAACAAGACGATGCGTATGTAGTTTTGGAAAAAGAGGACTTTGAGCAGGCCAATTTGAAGAAAAATAAAACCATTGATATAGAAGAATTTATTGATGAATCTGAGGTAGCCGATGTGCTTTTTAAAAAACCATATTTCTTAGAACCTCAAAAGGAAGGAGGGAAATCCTATAATCTATTAAGGGATGCTTTAAAAAAAACCAAAAAGCTTGGTGTAGCAACTTTTGTTATGAGACAAAAGGAAAACCTTAGCCTAATAGGTATTTATAAAAAAGCCCTTGTCCTGCATGTAATTAGATTTGATGATGAAATACGCGATCCTGAGGAACTTAAATTACCTTCTACCAAGATCTCAAAAAAGGAAGTGGATATGGCTATTAGTTTGATTGAGCAGTACACAGATAAATTTGATCTTGAAAAATATAAGGATGTTTATAATGAACAGTTAATGAAGATAATTAAAGCAAAATCTACTGGTAAAGTTAAAAAACCTGAGAAATTTGAAAGTAAACCAACTGCTGCCACAGATCTAATGGCACAACTTAAAGCTAGTTTAGAGAAGAAAAAGAAGACCAAGGCTTCTTAATATCATGGCACTTGAAGATTATAATAAAAAACGAGATTTTAAAAAGACACCCGAGCCTCCGGCAGAACTAAATCATGAAAACGCGGGTCGATTTGTTATTCAACGTCATAAAGCCAGTAGATTACATTATGATCTAAGGCTGGAGCTGGAAGGCGTCCTGAAAAGTTGGGCGGTTCCCAAAGGTCCTTCAATGAATCCAGATGACAAGCGTCTAGCCATACAAACCGAAGATCATCCTGTGAAATATCTTAGCTTTCATGGTACCATCCCCAAAGGGAATTATGGTGCGGGGGTGATGAAGATCTGGGATGAGGGTACTTATAGAATTGCGCCCGAATATGCAGATTTAGACCTTGTTGATCAATTTAAAAAGGGAGATCTAAAAATTGAATTCTTAGGCAAAAAGATCAAAGGAAGCTTTGCTTTGGTCCACACTAAACGTCCTGATGCCAATAATCACTGGTTATTAATCAAGAAAAAAGATAGCTATTCTACCGACTTAGATTATGATGCTGAAGTTTTTAGAGATGATAACTCCCCTGTTACTAATAAAAATACGCCTGTAAAGAAACTTGATCCAGACGAATTTGTAAAACCAATGCTAGCCTCTTTCACCAAAGATATTTTTAATGATAAGTCATGGATATATGAATTAAAATGGGATGGCTACAGAGTTATGGCAAATATTAAAAATGGAAAAGTGCATTTATATTCCCGAAATGGTATTTCTTATAATACCAAATTCAAGCAACTTACCAAAGATCTGGAACAGGTAGATCATGATGTAATCCTAGATGGCGAGGTGGTAATTGTAAATGAGGATGGCATCCCTCAATTTCAAGAGCTGCAAAATTATGATGAAACTACTGCAGGTACCCTGAGATATTATGTTTTTGATATGCTTTATCTTAATGGACATAGCATGTTGTATCTTAAGTTACTTGAACGGAAAAGTCTGATTCCTGAAGTTATAGAAAACTTGTCTTACACGATCTACTGTGACCATATTGAAGGGATGGGTGCAGCACTTTATAAAAAAGCTGTAGATGCTGGAATGGAGGGCGTGGTTGCCAAGAAAATCGATTCTACCTATTCACCAGGCTATCGCAGTGAGAGATGGTTAAAGATCAAAGCGGTGGAAACTGAAGAAGCTATAATCTGTGGATATACCGAATCTGTTGTGGGTGGCAGTGTTTTTGGAAGTTTAATTTTGGGAATGTATATAAACGATCAGTTAAAATATATTGGCAATTGTGGTTCGGGTTTTTCAGCAAAAGATCAGACCGAATTACTAACTCAGCTGAAAAAACTTGAAGTTGAAGATCATCCTTTTCAGAAAAAACCAAATCTAAAAGGCCGAAATCCACATTGGGTAAGTCCGGTCTTGATCTGTGAGGTTAAATTTTCAGAATGGACAAAGAATGGAATTATGCGTCATCCCGTTTTTAAGGGAATTAGAAATGATAAAGACCCTCAGGAAGTTTCAGTTCCAATCAAGAAAAAACTAAAATCTACCAATCATATTGCTAAAACTAGTTCCAACACTTTAGAGGTGGGAGGATCACAGGTTTCAATCTCTAATTTAGAGAAAGAATTATGGCCTGACGACGGCTATACCAAGTATGATCTTATAGATTATTATCTCAATATTTCAGATTATATTTTACCCTACTTAAAAGATCGGCCTCAAAATCTACATCGTCATCCTAATGGCATCAAGAGTCCCGGGTTTTATCAGAAGGATAATGAAAATCTACCTAAGTGGATTGAGACGGAAGATGTATTTTCAAAATCGTCTAACAAGACCATTAGTTACCTCCTATGTCAAAATGAGGCGAGTCTTTTATATATGGCTAATTTGGGTTGTGTAGAGATCAATCCTTGGCACTCTCGAGTAAATAATCTGGACTATCCAGATTATACTATTATAGACTTGGATCCTTCAAAAGAAAATACTTTTGAAGAGGTGATTACAGTAGCACAAGCTGCAAAAGAGGTTTTAGACATCGCGAAAATCAGGGCTTTTTGCAAGACTACAGGTTCTAGTGGGCTTCATATTTATATCCCATTAAATGCGAAATACACCTATGAAGAAGCCAGGAATTTCACAAAACTCCTTTGCTATTTCATTGAACAAAAAGTGCCAAAACTTACTAGTATGGTACGGGCCGTGAAGGACAGAAAAGGCAAGATCTATCTGGATTATCTCCAAAATAGACAAGGGCAAACAATCGCCGCACCTTATTGTGTAAGGCCAAAAAAAGGTGCTCCAGTTTCTACACCTTTGGAATGGAAAGAGGTGAAAAGCGGACTTAAAATAGTAGATTTCAATATTAAAAATCTTCAGGACCGAATTCAGAAAAAAGGAGATCTCTTTACTGAAGTTTTAAAGGGAGAAATAGATATGATGGATGCAATACAACGATTAGAAAACTAGTATAAATCATTTCAGTTTGAAAATCTTTTTCCCACGAGTTGTTTCGATTTTCATTTAATTCTTAAGAAAAATCCATACCCGTAGAAAGATCTATTTTATTGGGTGTTAAAATATCTCTAGGTTTAATAATACTAAATGGGTTAATAATTTGATCTACAAGATTCTCAGGTAACTTCTCCAGAAAATACTTAGAGGAAGCATCAGAAGAGTTTTCAGAATTATTTACGGTGTTTATAGAATTTGTATCGCGCGTAATATATAATTCATTCTTTGCTCTGGTAAGAGCTACATATAAGACGCGTCTGTCTTCTTCAATACTTTCTTCACTATGAAGGTTCCATGCACTTGGATACACTTTTGGAGATACATTTAGTACATAGCACACATCAGATTCTAGTCCCTTAGACGAATGCACGGTAGATATTATAACATGATCTTTAATTTCACTGTCATTCAATTGAGATCCCTCTAAGACAGGCTCGCCATTCAATTGTTTTGCGTTTTCAAGTATACCTTCAGAAATTAACTGGCCAATGGTTGAGTAATTGTCTCCCAGCATTTCAAGTACTGGAAAGTCAGATTTTCTTTTCTCTTCCCAATCCTTTCGATATTTAAAAGCCAAAGGCATTTCCATTTTGGAATAGGTTTCCTGGATGGCTTTTTTAACGTTTCCAGAGTTTATAAAAATGGTATTATAAATATCTGCGATCCTTTCGCCATCAAAACCGCCAATGGCATCTTCCAAATTCTGGGCACATTCTAATGGATCTTTAAATTCTAAGATTTTAGAAATGTATTTACCGGCTTTAATTTCTCCAATACCATCCCAAAAAGTCAGAAATCGCATCCAACCAATTTCATCGTACACATTGTTTACTACTCTAAGAGCAGAGATCACATCTTTTATGTGCGCCGCTTCCATGAATTTTCTTCCCCCATAAGTTACATAAGGAATCTTCTTCTGAATAAAAACTGCCTGTAAAGGTTTGATATAATAGGTTGATTTTGAAAGAATTAAATGATCGATAAAGTTCTTATTGTTTTCTGTAAAGTTTTCAAGAATATTTTCCGCTATAAAATTAGCCTCTTCCCATTGGCTAGCAACATTAATAAGTTTGGGTTTAATGCCTTCTCCTCGGGTAGCTATTAATTTTTTCTTATAATCTAAACTGGATTCATCTAAAAGCCAATTAGAAAGATCTAAAATTTCTTGTGTAGATCTGTAATTATTGTCAAGTATAAGAACTTCAGAATCGGAAACTCTTTCTTTAAATAAATGGACATTCTTATAATCTGCACCTCTAAATGAATAAATGGACTGCGCATCATCTCCAACACAATAGAAATTAGCAATTTGTAAGAAAGGCTCAAGTAAATACCATTGTAGCGGATTGGTATCTTGGAATTCGTCAATCAACAAGTGCTTAACTTGATGAGAAAGTATAGTTCGTGCTTCTTCATCATTTCTTAATCTATTTGCTACTATTAGTAAAAGATCGTCATAATCTAGATATCGCCCATCTCCTTTTTTTAGTTGATAGGCTCTTAATAATACTTCAACTTTTGGTCTAATAATATCTATTTCGTCATTGGTTTCTTCATCCAGCTTTCCTTTATAAACCTTTTCACGAATGGAGTTAGAAAGATTTTGTCGCGTATTTCTTCCGTAAGAATATATATCTATTAACTGCTGCGGTTTTATGCGTATCCCTTTATATTCAATAACCTGATCTCCGCAAACCATTTTCATCACACTAAGTTGATCATCTGGATCTATCACAGTATAATTTGAAGCGCCAAACAAATTTGGGTAACGCACAATTAACTGATTACACCAAGAATGAAAAGTAGAACCATTCAAGCTTTGCGCTTGATTATCGGATAAGGAAGATTTTACGCGCTCCACAATTTCATTTGCAGATCTTTTTGTAAAGGTGAGAATCTGTATTTTCTCAGGTGGAATTCCTTGATCTATTAAATAAGCCGCTCTCCCAACAATACATCTGGTCTTCCCTGTTCCAGCACCTGCAAGAACTAATAGGTGTTTCCCTTCAAATTCGACCGCTTTCTTCTGTTTCTCGTTAAGAATATGATTCTCCAATTTCTTTTTTTGTAAAGATAATAATTAATAGTCAATTAGGAATATTTCCAATATGCGGAATATTTCCTAATTTTACCGGAATGATATTTATCTACCTTCAAAATATAAGATTAGGAGCAAGAACAAAAATCCCTTTCCGTATAGTTCTTTACTCGGATGACTTTGTCCAAGATTATAAGGTATTTCCTATTAGACCGGAGCTCTCAATTCCTAACAAGATATACAAGATGAACGATCTAAATAGGTTGGAAATATTAGCAAGTGAACCTTTTTGTGATTCTGCAGATGAATTAATTGATCTTTTACGTGAACGTAAATTAATTTTTAGTGAAAAAATTCAATTCGATCTATTAAAATCACAATTTAAAAATATAGGTTATAATTTTAATCTGAAGCCAACAATTCTTTGGCCTTCAGGAAAAATAGGGAACAAAAATTTAGAGCAGATAACAGAATTAATCTCTGAACGCCTACCGACGAATAGTTTAAAATATGCTGAAGTCTTTTTGAATGAGATGCATAACTTCAAAAATCTGCGAAGCGAACAATTAGAGGAGTATAAGTGTGCAAATTTAAAACTGCGGAACCACGATCTGTCAAAACATAAAAAAACGCCCGGCGTTTACTTTTTTTTGAATGCAAATGATAAAGTGATCTATGTAGGGAAAGCGAAAAATATCCGAAAACGATTACAAAGCCATTTTTCGAATACCATTAAACAAAGTAATATTGACTATTCCCAAGTTGAAGATATTGATGTTATCTATACGGGCAATGATATTATTGCGCAACTGGTGGAATCTTCTAACATTAAAAGCCTAAAACCAAGTTATAATGTACAGCAAATATTAAATCCCGACCCCTATATAATTACTTTAGGGTATACCTCAAAAGGCATTTCTAAAATAAAGATCACTCGAAAAGAATATGAAGATAGCTTACCGGAAAAATATTTCAACAGGAGATCTGTAGTAGCATCTTTGGCAGATTTCTGTCAGGAATATAGTTTGTGTAGGAAACATTGCGGTTTAGAAAAAGTGAAAGGTCCGTGCAGTAATTACACTAAAAACCATAAAGACTGTGTATGTTCTGGGGGAGAATCAATTGAAGAATACAATAAAAGATTTCAACTTACCTTTGATCAATTCCGAAGAAAAAAAACCAGAAAAATCTATAGATTGAAAGGCAGAAACAATTCAGAAGATGCTTTTATATATGAGTTTAATGGAATTTATGAAGGATATGGATATATCGACAGAAATGTAGATATATCAAATTATAATGACGTATTGGGGCACTTAATAAAACAAACGAACAATTATGATACCACTAGAATCATAAGTTCTTTAACCAAGGTTCTAAGAAAAGAAGATATTCTCTTTATTTAAAATACAGCAGTGTTAAATTTGTAACTAATTAACAGCTAAATATGTACTCTGTTATTTGATATTTAAATTTTTAAATTCATGGGCAACTTTTATTATTGTTAATTCCAAAATTTCATTAAGGCTTTTGCAACCGGTCCAGCAGATAAAGGATTTTGACCTGTAATTAATAAACCATCAATTTCTGTATGTGAAATAAAAGGAATGGTTCCAGTATGATACTCTGCACCCAATTCTTTTAAACGATCTTCCAATGTATATGGGATATTGTTAGATCTTAAAGCTAATTTTTCTTCTGTATTAGAAAATCCAGTTACACGTTTGTCTTTTAAGATGGAAGGATCAAGTTCTGCGGCTTTAATTAAAGCTGCAGGACCATGGCAAACAGAAGCAACAGGCTTCCCATTAGATAAGAAATCTAAAATTAATTTCCCACTAAGTTCATTGGAAGCTAAATCGAACATTGGTCCATGACCTCCAGGAAAGAAAACTGCATCATAATCTGTAGATGTAATTCCATCTAATTTCATAGTGGTACTCAAAACTTTTTGAGCAATAGCATCATCCTGAAATCTTCTGTTAGACCCCGTGATATTTTCTGTTAATTCACTCATTGGGTCTATAGGAGGCTTACCGCCTTTCGGACTCGCAAGAGTAACCTGGTGTCCGGCATCTATAAATTCGTAATAAGGATCTGTAAATTCTCCAATCCATAATCCAGTCTTATTATCTGTATTAACTAAATCTTCATGAGATGTTAAAATCATTAATATTTTCTTAGTAGCCATTTCGTTTATTTTTTAGATATTATTATTAAGTTAGTTTATTATTCCTGTTATTCTTAGAAAGAAATCTTAGCGATTTGGAATTAGATTGCACTTTCTAGGAAACTTATTTCAATCAGTTATTTTTAATTTTTTCCTCTAATTATCGATCTAAAAATTATTACAACTGAAATCTTTAGAGACGATTTACATCAATATTTCAGTCATTCAATTTTAAGAGGTAATTTAATTCCATTTCTTAAATTTCATTCTCATCATAGATCTCGGTGATCTTTTCTATTTCTACATTAATTTTAGAATTTTCTGAAATGGCGGAAAGCCAAACCTCTGTTAAGATCTTACTTGTTGCACTGCAGGCTTGTAAACCATAGGAATAAGGTCTACATCCGGAAGTATGGGTAAAGCTGATGTCATAGATACCATTGTTTGGTTTCCCCTCTTTATCTATTAGCCTATATGCAGCATCTATATCTACACCTCCAGTGCAAAGTAGAAGTTCGCCCTTTTCTTGCAAGATCAAATCTCTGTTCACACTTTTTGGAAGTTCGTTAAGGTCTTTCAAGTTCTCGAACTTTGCTCTGGCCTTTCTTACTTTTCCAGTTTTAATAAGTGAAGAAAATGGAAACTGATCCAATTCTATATTTTTCTGGCCGGCGCAATTAACAAACATTTTATAGTTGAATGTTTCTTTTTCTCCATCTTCTTTTTCAACTTGGATAAGTGTACTATTCTTTTTCCCACCATCTTCAAGTACCTCAACATTACCGGCAACCAAATCTATACAACCTGCATCGTAAAGTGCTAAAAGGATATTCGCGGAGGATAAAGGGAGTGCCGCAATTACATTCATAAGAAACGACATTACTTCCCTACGAAAAAATAAGTGATCTTCTGCCGGTAGAAGTTCTGCATGAAAATTTAGGCAGTACATTAGGTCATCCAAGGTTTCTTTCCAATAAATAGGTTTATTGTTACTTACAGACTCACGCGCTTCCAGCCTTTCTTTACGCATTCCTTCAAACGAATTAGAATATTCATGCTCGTCTGACATAATTTGAATAAAATCTTTAAAGCTCATGTTATCATACTCAAGCTTTTGAAGTATTTTAGGCATATCATCCTTCTTAAAGGAACTAATTAAAGCCGGCTTGCAAATCTTTTCGAAATAGGTGTGTATTCTCAAAAATCCATCTTCATCTATAAGAGATAGCATTTCTTCACGACTCGCATGCCTGTATATTTCCCGCATAGGAAATTCCTGTTCATATTGCAAATGAGGAAGCCATCCTTCAGAAGAATGCATTACCAGCTTAAATCCTTTAGCCTCGGGTTTCAGTTTATAGCTAAGTTCATTTCCTTTTTCAGTAAAGGAACCGTGTCTATGGGCTAGAGAGGTTACAACATCAAAGGCACTTAAAGATGCACCAAGTGTTCCAATTGGGTAATTATAATATTCTCCGGACTTTGGCAATAATTTATGGATGGGCCATGGGGATGAGTAATATCCAATTTTTGTGTTATCTTCTTCAAACCAATGATGACCTGTTGCAATTACAACCTTATTAAAATTCCGTATATCATGCTTCTCAGTTTTTACACCAACCTGTTCTTTTTTATCATCCAATAGTACATCACTAACTTCCTCTTTAATCTGGTGGACTATAACCCCTTTTCCAGTTAACTGTGTGATAAGTATCGTGTACTGTGCATGAAAATATGCCCCTAACGAGATCCGGCTGTAAACCTCTGCATCATCTATGGGAAGTTGTTTAATATTCCAAGAAGCTAACATTTCCGGTTGTTGCTCTCTCAACCAATTTCCAAAGGTGGACGGTAGTTCCGGAATCTCTTCAGAAGAAATATTAGCGAGATTATAGATATCGGTGGTTTCAGGATTATAGGGCATTCCCATTCCCATATGTACCCCTTTCTCGAAAATACTGATCTCTTGAAAGAAACTTTTCAATTCTTTATAATGATCATTAATATGCTTTAATAAGTAAATTGCAGTAGCACCAGAACCTATAATTGCAAGCTGTTTTTTATTCATGAGATCTTTTAAGCATTAGATATTAAAGATATCCAATTCAAAAATTGGTTAGAGTTATAAAAAATATAAATTTTTGTTTCAATAATTATAGGTCGAGAAATCCCGAGCAAATAAAGAGACCATGCGATACTCTAAAAAAGCACGGATTTATTTTTTTATTTCCACTAGAACATCAAGCAGAGAAAGTCTGGTTATTTCTTAAAATCAGTTAAACTGCAAAGGGCGTATCGGGTTTTCCTTTGCCGAGAATGTGTTTTGCAATTCACTATTTAGTTGTAGTTTTATTTTATGATAAAAGCAGTAATTATAGACGATGAGATAAATGCCCAGAGTTTATTGGAGAAAACTCTAAACAGGTATTTTCCCAATAAATTTAATATTGTAGAAAAATGTAATTCGGTAGATTCGGGTGTGCTTGCAATTAAGAAGTACGAACCCGACTTGGTGTTTTTAGACATCCAAATGCCTGAAAAGAATGGATTTGAATTGTTCAAGTATTTTGAATGTATAAAATTTGAAGTGATATTTACCACTGCCTACAATCAGTTTGCAATTAAAGCAATTAAGCGCAGTGCTCTGGATTACCTGCTGAAACCAATAAATCATCTGGATCTATCTGAAGCCATTAAAAGGTTTGAAAACAGAAATAAAGGAAATTTCGCCCATAAAAAATTATCCTTATTACTCGAAAACTTGAATGTAAACGACCAAAATGTTAGTAAAATAGCTTTTCCAACGCTTGAAGGCTTTGAACTAATTCATTCAAATCAAATTTTATACTGCAAGGCAGAAAGTAACTATTGTTGCATTAAAAAGATAGACGGCATTACTAAAACGATTACAAAGACATTAAAATATGTGGAGGAAATACTTCCAGCCACTTCCTTTATAAGAATTCATAAAACCTACGTCATTAATTTAAATTATATAGTTAGGTACAACAAGATCAATAAGGAAGTTGAATTAACCAATGGAGAGAAGCTTCCTGTTTCTTTTCGGAAAGAAGAAGAATTTATAAATGCCATCTTACAAAATAATTAAACTTTTCCTCCTCTTTTTTTTGTGGGCTACTATAGCTCTTACTCAAAATTATCCGAGCAAAAATTTCACTGCATCCAACTATTTGCCAAACAATACCGTTAGGTCTTTATTGGTAGATAGCAATAACATTCTATGGATAGGTACTGAAAATGGAGTTGTGAAAAAGGAAAATGACGTTTTCACAAACTTTTTTGAAGAGGATGGATTGGCTTTAAACAGCTGCTGGGCCATTGCAGAAGATAAAAATAAAAAGTTGTGGTTTGGAAGCTATGGCGAAGGAGTTAGCATTTATAACGGCACAAATTTTAAAGTGATTTCAGAAGAACAGGGATTGGTTCATAATGAAATAACCAAACTTTTTGCTAATGGAAATTATATGTATGTGGGAACCAGTGATGGGGTTTCTATAATAAACATTAATACTCGTGAAGTACGTTCTTTAAATAATCATTCTGATAATGAACTATTTAGGGTTCAGGACTTTTTTGAATATAAGAAAGAAATTTACGTGGTCACCTACAATACCGGCGTCTTCAAAATTGTTCCAGAGAATGATCAACCCGCTTTGGTAAAAGTGAATGATTATGAATACAATTATTCCGTTTTTGTAGATAATGACAGTATTTACAGCAGCAATAAAGGTTTTTTTACAAAAAACAGCCTTGCCAATTTTGTAAATGGAATAGATACCATTCAATCAAAAAAACTTGGAGTTTCCATTATATGGGATTATGTTAAAAGTAAGGACCATATAATTTTTGCAGCAGCTTGGGGAATTTACGATAGTAATGGAGGGATCTATGAAGTGGAAAATAATAGCCTTATTTCCAGAGCATCAGATTTTAATATTAGCAGTAAAAAAGTAATTTCCTTAGCCTATGATCCACGCTTCGAAAAATTATATGTTGGAACCAAGGACGCCGGATTATTTGAGGTAAAGCTAAATCCACAAATAAAATTCAATGAAATCCAAGGAAAGAACGTCCTTGGGTTTGCTAAAACAAATAAATCTTCTGCTGTATTGTTGGACAGCGGCATCCTTTTAAAAGACGCTGAAAAGGAACGCACGATCAGCTTAGCCCAGCTTAAAAATTGGCAGGAGGAATATGTGTTAAAAACCAAATTACCATTGCCAAAACACCAGGATTCTTTTTATGAACTGGACTATAGCACAAAGGCAATGGATATCAGTTTTTATGATATTAAAGTATCAAAAAACAGGTATTGGGTAAATACCAATATAGGTGTATTTGCTATAAAACCTTCAGGAGCATTGGACAGGTATCTACCCTTGCATTCAGAAGAAATAAATTTTACCGAAGCCGGGGATCTAATAGAAACAAATCCTTATGGAGGACTTAGAATTTATAGTGATCTGGACACTTTTAAATACACCCATTTTAAACAAGAAGAGCCCCAGACCCCTACCATGGTGGTAAATAGTTTACAAAAGAATCTTAGAACCTATTTTTTATCTGTGTTTTCGGGTCTATTTGTATGGGAGAATAATGAGTTTAAATCTTATTTACATAATGGGATCTGGAAAGAAAAGAAGTTAAGACATATCACCGCCTTAGGTGAAAATATCGCGATTTCCAGTGAGTTTGGGGATATATTCATTCTAAATGATGAAGCTTCCTTTAGGCTTTTAAATAAAATACCCCGGGCTAAGATTCAAGGGAATACTATTTCCTTTTTAAAGGAATATAAGGGCTACTTAATAATAGGAACAGAAAAAGGCTTAACCCTGTATAAGAACAAGCGTTATATCTTCTTGGATGAAGAACAAGGACTAAAACAACCATTATTAAGTGCAGCGGTAGATGAGAACAACTTGTTGATTGGAAGTAACAACGGCTATTACAGCATTAATCTTGCTGCGATTAGTGAGCCTGAGCTTTTAGTAACTCAATTAAAACTTGAAGAGATCTTTATAAATAACAATAAATTTCCTTTTGAAAATTTTGCCGACAAAGAGGAAATAAGTTTAGTTTACAATGAAAATACCGTACTGCTTAAATTTAGTACAAACGCACATCCTAATCCGCATAAATTAAGCTATCAATACCGCTTAAATGCAAATGATTGCTGGAGTCTTCCATCTTCCAAACCCGAAATATTCCTGCCATTTTTACCTTCAGATAATTATAATGTAGCCGTAAGGGTGTTAGATGCCAGCACCGGCTTAAATTATACACAGTCATTGCTAAAATTTGCCATACTTCCACCCTTTTGGAAAACCTGGTGGTTTATTTTGTTGATGATCGGCTTAGTAGGTTTGGTGATCTATACCATTTACAATTTTCAAATAAGGCAAACCAGAAAATTTGAAGCGCAAAAAAGTTTGATTCAGAAGCGTTTTGAAGAAACCAAAATGGAAGCTTTACTGGCACAAATGAATCCGCATTTTATTTTTAATGCCATGAATTCTATTCAGAACTATATCATGGACAGTGATGTAGATAATGCCAGTATTTTCTTAGGCGATTTCGCTAAATTAATTCGGCTAAACCTTGATCACTGCACAAAGCCAAAGATTTTGTTAGTGGAGGAAATTGAATATTTAAGCTCTTATATCCGGGTAGAAAACACACGTTTTAGCAATACTATCCAGGTGCATATAGAAGTAGATCCTTTAATAGATGTTTATGAAGTTATGATCCCCACGATGGTATTACAGACTTTTGTAGAGAATGTCTTCGTACATGCTTTCCCTCCAGGTATAAGTAAGCCTGCTTTAAAAGTGACTTTTAAATTATTGTCGGAAAATGTCTTGCAATGCAAAATTGAAGACAATGGGATTGGATTTTATTTGAATTCAAGTAATTCGTTGCACGAGTCTAAGGGAGTTAATTTAGTCAAGGAACGATTATCCTTGCTTTGCCACAATATCGAACACGCAGTTCAAATAGTATCTACTAAAAACAAAGGCACTTTGGTCACCATTAGCTTAGAGGTATAACGATTACTTACAAATTCCATACGTTTACTAAATGCATAGCTCTTCCATGATAATTGGCTGTATTTTTATAAAAGATTAGGGGAAGTTGCGGCTACTTTAATAGTATATAGTTCCGGAAAAACATATTTTAGGTAGGGCTTTAATATTTTTTAAGGACTATAGGAACTGTAATTTCTCCAATGTTTACAACAATAAGCGGTTTTATAAATCGGTTACTTGTTTAAATATAAAACCACTAACGAACGAAAGTTCAATAGTGGTTTTTTTGTGTGATACTATAGCGCTTAACACGAATAAGTAGATCAACACCACTTAGTTTTCGACTTCCAGCTCTATAATTTATTTGCAGACTCTTTTTCTGAGAAATAAGTAAGGCTAAGTTTTCGATAATTCCCAAAAGTGTCCATAATTTACGTACTCGCCTTAACCTATATACGTATTCAGCAGTTAAAAAATTGAACATAGAATCATAGTTCAAGACAAATTTGTAAATTTGAATTATGGAGGTCGATATTCAAAATAAAAAAATAGAATTAATTCAGTGGTTATCAACTCTGAATGATATGTCGATTATTGAAAAAATAATCAAACTTCGTGAGCAAGAAAAATCTGATTGGTGGGATGAGTTATCTGTGTCTGAGAAAAATTCTTTAGAAAAAGGAATTAAAGATGCAGATGCCGGGAATTTAGAATCTCACTCTGATGTAAAGAAGATCTATGAAAAGTGGTTATAAGATTTTGTGGACGAAGCATGCGCTTAAGCCAAAAGTCCCGATAACTCTCGGGAGCGCCCTTACTCCTCGCATTTGACTTATTTTAGACCCTTGGTAGTAATTAAAAGATCCTCATGAAATTAAACTTATTGTCTTGTGATGCTCAAAGACCAGATAAAAGAGCGATAGCCCAATGTATTGCAGAGATCTCATCTAACGTCGATACATCTTTAGCGAATGAACTTACAGACATCCTCTTAGAAGGAGACCCTGTAGATATTGAGATGGATGACAAAAACTCCGGTTCTGCTTTAAGAGCTTTGCGAAAATTAGGGATTGATTATGAAATTATAGAATGAATTTTCATTCACTAGATCAGGGATATATTCCTTATGATCAAGAAAAAACTACTATTGTTCTTTTTTCAACTTTCCCACAGCGCGGTAAACGAATAAAAGTGATGTTTTATTATCCTTATAATAACAACTAAGCCGAAAGTCTCGATAGTTATCGGGAGTTTTCCCTACTCCACTTACTTTCGCATAATAAAAACTCAATTAAATGTACAGCAATATACCTACACTTTCTGCGGAAAATACAGAACTAACGAGGAAGTTAGAATTGCTGCATTTAGATTTTCTGGAACGATTCACGCTTCACAAGAACAGGGTAGAGAATTTTTCCTAAATATTTATCTAAGCCTGTGTTTTTCATCGCTTGCTTTTCTTTTTAAGGAAAACAACTACACAAAGCAGTTGGAACCAAGAAAAACTAGAGGCCACTGTATCAGAAATGGAATACATTCATCTTCTAATATTCAAAGCTCAGGGTCTCATTAGTTTTTTTAAGCGTGTTTGATAGGCCTGAGTATAATTCTCTTTTGATTTTGTTTTTAGAAAAGAAGCTTTAATGAGTGTTAAAACTTGGTCTTGTTTAGAGGTTAACTCATAATAAACCTTTTCAACTTGCTTTCTGGCAATAGCGGATTGTTGTCCTAAAGTAAAAAACTGTGTTGCAATTTTAGCTTGCGCCAATTGCGCTGGCAATAAACCATCCGTTAACGCAAAATCATTATCGTCCATATGTAATCTGCTGTTTAGCAAATCGTATGCTGGACTTAATCTAAAATCACCATAGGGTGTTTCTAATAATGAGAAATTTTTAAAATGTGCATCTCCATTGGAAAACAAATAATTAAAAAGCAACAGCTTGAATAGTTTTATAGATTCTATGGTATACGCCGGCGTGTGTTTTTTGAGTAGCTGAAATATCTCTAAATAGTTACCCAAATACTTAAAGTCCTCTCCATGTGTTTGTGGGGTTCTGCCTGCTAAAGTTGCAAAATCTTCTTGCGCCCTTTTACTACCGTCATCTTTAACGTCGAAACGTTTGGTGATGTATGCAGGTGCACCATTTTTAAAGAAAATTAGGGCATTTTCTGCGGTTTCAATATCGAATATCTGCCGGGCAATTTGCATTGTGAGATGCTCATTCACCGGCATCTGGCCGGCATTCTTACCAACATTAGGTATTGGTTTTAAAATATATTGCCCTTGTTCTCCTTCTTGTATGAGCCGCAGTTTATTTTTTTCCAATAAAACCGAAAATTTTTCCTGTACCCCAGAAATTGAGATGCGTTTTCTGTTTTCGGTAAATAAGGCATCTGTGCTGTCACTAGTTGCTGGCGAATCGTAGGGTAAAATGGCACTTACCTTTTTACCATTAAACACACGTTTTAAAGCGGTATTACTATAATCTGAATAGCCTTCTTTAAGTGTTCCAGGACAATATGATATTTTAGACAAATCCATTAACTCTCTATTTTCTTAACTTGAACCGCCCCAATAGTGTCATATTTTGCTGTTGTTAGCAGAATACCAAAATGGTCGTTGGTATCTATGCGATTCTCAAAACAAACGGTTTGTTTATTGGAACCTTCTGGCAGCATATTATAAAAAAATGAGAACAGATGTTTAGCGTTAAATTCCTGCTGTGTTTTAGGCAGGCTTAAACTAATGGCCGGTTTAGTAGTATCATTAAACCAAATCTTATGATACCTAAACACAAAGCTGCCATCGTCTAACTGAGTTAGTAGTCCTGCCGGTTCTTTTTTATATAATATTTCTGCTTGTCTCAATTTGTTAGTGAGTTTCGGTTACTGTAATATCCTTAACTTGAAATTTAAGGTCCAAACCTAAAGCATCCCCCAGTTTATTTAAGGTTTCTAAGGTTGGATTGCCTTTACCGCTTTCAAATTGTTTTAGGGTTCGCAAGCCTACACCAGAGAGCTCTGCCAGCACTTCCTGTGTGACCTGTAGCATTTCTCTGCGGTTTTTTATGGTTTTTATAAGTGAATCAGAGTGCATTATATTGCTCTTTTTAGGTAAATATAAAAAACTTTAATGAATAAAACCTCATAAGTGCTTTTTATTGCACTATTTGGTTATTTTTGATATTTTTTGAAGTCTTAATGCCTAAAAAGTGCTTTATATCGCACTATTCTCCTCATTACGGAAAAAAAATTAATTTAGGCTAAGGTTTAATGAGGATTTAAAAGAATAAAACCTGAAAATCAAAATCAATTACATTTGATTTTCAACATATTATAAAAACCTTAGTCAGAATTTAAAAAAACATAAATTCCTTGTTGATTGTAACAAATTATAGTCATTTCAGTCTTAATTGAAAGACTAAAATAATATGAGCTCAATTAAACTAATTACTCAAATCAAGGGAAAAAAAATAACCATAGCTAATGCTGCTTTAATTTCTGGAATTGGTTTATTAATTATGGCGTTAACAGTACCATTTGCTGAATTTTACATTTTTCCAAAACTAATGGCTGAAAATCCTGCCTTGCTTGCTAATAATATAATGGATAATAGATTATTATTCACAACAGGCATTTTTTTACATTTCATCACACTTATTTGTGACATAGTAGTTGCGTGGTCTCTATATGTTTTTCTTAAACCTGTTTTTAAGCATCTTTCCTTATTAACAGCTTGGTTTAGATTAATTTATATTGCTATGTATTTAGTAGCATTGGGTAATCTAATCAAGGTTCTAAATCTTTTAAATATTAATAAAAAATCCAATCTATTAGACCAATCACAATTCTATGATTCCATTTCATTTTGTATTAAATCATTCCATCTTGAATGGTCTCTCGGATTAATAATTTTTGGAATTTATTTAATTCTTCTGGGATATTTAGTTTATAATGCAGAATATGTTCCTAAAATATTTGGAATATTATTGATAATTGCTGGTTTTGGCTATTTAATAAATACTTTAGGATTGTTTCTATTTCCAAATATTAATACAGAATTCCTTTTGATTACATTCTTTGGAGAATTGATATTTATGATATGGCTTTTAATAAAAGGCTCTAAAATTAAGAACATAAAAAAAACGGCGCACAACAACGTATATAAAATATAGTGCGAGTGGTTGCTAACACGAAGGTTCGGGCATTTTTGCGAGGTCGCCAAATTTTTAAATTTGGCTAATTGAGAAAAGAAAGATGATTAGAAAAATTTAAAAATCCGGCTTGTGTCTAGCCAAACCAAACTGCATATTTTCTGCACTACGTTTAATATACAAGACCGTTGTAAGCCATTTAAAAAAATACTCAAAATGAAAATATCAGGAAAATCTATCATAACACCAGATTAAAATACCTGATAGAGCGAAGTAACAACAACCCCTTCAAAATCATTGGAATTAATTGACAACAATTGTTTTTCTTTTACAAGCTTAAAACAGAACGGTGCTGCTAAAAGGTTTACACCACTTTGTTTTTTGAGTCTGATTCCCTGCCCGGAGATAATATCTTTATTTGGTTCAAAATCATCTTTCGGTAAGTGTTCGGTTAGCAGAACATATTTAAAAGCGTATAATTTTTCTACCACACTTTTTATTTCCGCATTCGACAAATGTTGCAACACCTGCCTCAGGATTGCGCAATCTCCTAGGGGCAATTCATCCTTTGCAATATCCAGCTCACGGAATTCTAAATTATCTGCCTGAAACTCTTTTTTATTACGTGCTATAAGTTCCGGAACAATGTCTACTGCGATATACTTTTTAGAGTACTTCACCAATTCTTTACCAATATTAAAATCTCCGCAACCCAGGTCGCAAAATATCGGAGGAGTTTTAAAATCTTTTAAAAAAGCAGTTAATACAGCTATATATGGATCTACTGTTTCGGGCTGATGTGAGCCAAAACCGGAGTAGAATTGAGATTTCTCTCCACCCCACAGATTCTTTTCATAGATCTGGGCCATGACATCTTTAGTTGGCCAGGGTTTCTTTTTTTTATTTTTTTTCATTTAAAAGATAGAAAATGGAACATCACTCAAAAGTAATGGATTAAAATCTGGAACCTGCAATGGGTGAGGCACCAAATTTTAATTTTGAAAAGTGGACAGAAAGCAGAGGACGGTATAACATTGAACAATGAACAATGAACAATGAACAATAAACAATTAATTCCCTTCTGCTTTTTTTCATAAGCTCTCTGGCATTAAAGTCAAAGCAAATATCTGGATGAAGTTTTTATACTACATTTGGCGCTACTCAATGCATTATGAAAAGAGCTTTAGTAAAATATAGAAAAAGTGCTTTTGGGAGGTATGTTATTCGCAATCAGAAGTACGCTCCCATTCTTTTTTTTATGGGTGGTTTTATTTTTGACACGTTAACCTTAGGGCGAATAGATCGTATTTATGATACGGTGGTACTTTGCTCGCATATGACCTTATTATCCATAACGCTTTATTTATATAATACAGTGAATGATGATAAGTGGGAAGGTACTTTTATCAGACGTTATTCCGAATATTTTCCGCTGGCTATACAGTTCTTCTTTGGCGCACTTTCAAGTGCTTTTGTCATCTATTTTTTCAGAAGTGTGTCCATGTCAAAAACTATGTTTTTTTTCATACTGCTGGTTCTGCTCTTATTTGCAAACGAGTTTCTTAAAAAGAAAATCTCCAATAAATACCTTCAGTTTAGTATTTATTTTTTTATAAGTTTTACCTTTTTCACCTTTATGATTCCTACGCTCATCAGGATAATGAACACCTTTATTTTTATCATTTCCGGACTTGTAAGTTTGGGGTCTACGCTAGCACTCATCAAGTTTATTTACAGGTCAAGCCCAAGCACAAGAGCTGAGATAAGTCTAAAAAAACTGATGAGTATTATCCTTTCTATCTATATAACAATTAATGTTTTTTACTATTTCAATCTTATTCCACCAGTGCCGCTGGCTTTGGATACTGGGTTGGTGGCTCATGATGTGCGGAAAATAAATAATGAATACATCGTTACTTACGAGAAGGATGAATGGTATGTATTTTGGCGTAAATATGACATCAATTTTCATCGTCAAGCAGATCAAAGAGTTTATGTGTTCACATCTGTTTTTGCACCTACAGATTTAAAAAAGTCCATTTTTCATAGGTGGAAATGGAACAATCCCGAAACCAGAAGTTGGGAAGTAACTGATAAAATTAGCTTTAAAGTTACCGGTGGGCGTGATCGTGGTTTCCGTGGATATACTCATAAAAACAACCTTAAAGAAGGCCAATGGAAAGTTGATGTCATTACAGAAGAGGAACTGGTAATTGGTGTTGTGGATTTTGTGATTAAAAACACTTCTGAACCTTATAAAGAAGGAATGGTAATAAAATCATTTTAAATGAAAACTGGATAGTGCTTAACGCCAAATAACATTGGTTATCGCAAATAGCGGGTATTCCAGTGAAAGTGATATTGATGAATGAATAGATAAGCAAAAACAAAATCCGAAATAAAGAATTTGGAAAATGATTATATCTAAGAATCTGCAAAGGTGATTCTCAACTGAATGTGAGAAAGGAAATCGCAAATAAACTATTAAATTTAGAAGTGAATAGAAGTGTAATTTTTGAAGCAACAGAAATAAAATTAAAAAGTGAGTAACAATATATATGTAATCATAGCTGGCTATTGGCAGGCTACGCTTCATATATTTGGACTTTAGCAGTAATTTTTATACAAGTCAAAATGAACAATAGTAATTTTAAGAAGCATCCTTCAAAATCATTAATCGAACTGTACAGATTGAAAAACTTTCAAGGTGCGAATCCTGCTAGTGCAAAAGTCTTATTTGTTGGAAAAGATCCCAATTGGGCTGTGGACATTGATTCATCGCCAATATTTAACTTGGTTCGCGATTATTTGTATGATGGAGTAGAATTCTGGAAGAAGCACAAAGTCCACCATCCATTTTTACATCCCAAGTACGATGGAGAAGGAAAGAGATATCATGAATCTATCTCGAAATTAAACTTTAAAAGCAATTATGCTGATAAAATATCTTTTGTCGAAATCATAGGTTTTCCAACAACAGGAATGTCTTCAACAAATAAAAAGCAATTCAATGAGTTTCTATTATCGGCAGAAAACAAAGATCATCTTATAGAATTAGATAAACTCTTAAATGATCCTACTAAAATGATTTTTCTGTTTTGGGGTTTAATTGATTACTTGAAGTTTATTAATAAAAAAACCGGGCTATTCAAAAAGTTTGCAGACATTGATAAAAGTAAATTAGTACGAACAGATTTAAACAAAATTGAACATTTTTATTTTCATAAACATTTTTCAATGGGAATCAGTCCAGAAACTCGTCAAAAAATATCTATTGAAGTGTCACAGAAATTAGACGAAAAATCACCGTTAACAACGGTTAACAGCAAATAGTGGGTATTCCAATGAAAAGTGATACTTTAGATAACAATAATCAAACAGGCGTCAAGAAAGCATCCCTACTCCACTCTTCTTGCCTAAATCTAGACATTTTGCAACAAGCTTAAAATCCATGATATGAATAAGGAAAAATGGAATGAAATCTGCTTTTTATTATCTGAGAATATACAGACCGATATTAGCGAAAACTCATTTGAACAGAACGTTGTTCAGGCTTTACGAGTTTTAGATTGGAAAGAATATTCGGGAGATATTGAAATTCGACCATCTTTCCAGATTGGAGCAGCTAACAGGATAACTCCTGATTTTTTAATAAAATCAGATCAAAAGAAGAACTTGTTTGTAATTGAAATTAAACAACCAAATATTCCGCTCAATACTAAGTTTCAACAACAATTGTTTTCATATATGCGACAATTAAAGCTAGAATATGGCATTTTAATTGGGCAAGGAATTCAAATTTTTTATGATGGCATTTTAGCTAGACAAGAAGATCCAATTCTCTTAGAAACAATTAAAATAACCAGAAATAGTGATAAAGGTTTAAGTTTTGTTGATTTATTTTCCAAAGGTTCATTCAATGAGGAATCACTAAAATCATTCACACTAGATGCTTTAAAGAAAATTGACCATAGTGAAGATAAAATAAACCTGACTAATAAAATTCTATCTAACAGTTATAAGGAGAGGATTACAGAATTAATTAAACAAGATTTCCTAAATGAGTATGATGGTGAATTGATTAAATCTGTTTTAGATCAATTAAAATTTGAGATAAAAGAAAAAAACAGTGAGATTGTTTATCCAGAAACTAAAAGCACCAATTTAAATTATAGAAATGAGCATTATTCAAATGAAATTTTACCTATTCAATTAAATCCAGTTTCGGAACGAGAATTTAAGGAAAAACTTCTATTAACTAAGACTGCATATATAACAACTTATTATAAGGATGGAAACATCAAAAAGAAAGTTTGGAACGTAAATAGTTTTAACGAGAGTTCAAATTTATTAGGGAATATAAGATCGAGACTTGACTTTAGAAATGGAAACTGGCAAAAACTTAAAATTGAAAAAGTATTAGTCTCAATATATAATTAATTAAAATCAGTAACCAGCATCAATTACCAGCAAAGTACGGATATTCCAGTGAAAAGAGATATTTAAGTACGAACTAGCAATGCCTACTAGATTAAAACCATACTAGTAGTATTTTAGTTACTGTACCTATAAGAGTTAGAGAGGTTGAAAACGCAAATTCGCGCCAGACTTATATCTTTTCATAAATCTTAAATATACAAAACTTTGATACGTATCCACTATAACCAGTTGTTTGTTGACAATTGTTAATAATTCTCCCAATTTAAGAAAGAAAACCCTTAATTTCTTAAAAGAAATAAGCTAAGTTTGAGATTGAAAATTCTTGGTGCCCTACCCTTATAGAATTCAACCTTTTATTATTTATGTGATCTATGATTTTTATCCCGAACACGTTTTGGATGAATGTATGATTATGTAATGACGTAACTAGTTAGCCACAAGCTGAAAAAAAAAATCGAACAATCATTAAAAATCCAAATTGAAAAACGCCACCGAATAAACATCACATTTATTTATTTCCATACGCATCAGCCGACACTGAAAAAATAAAAGAGCTATTTTTTTCAAGGCTCAACCCGAATAATTTCAGTACTTTTAACCCTAATTATGGCAAAATTTATACAACATTTAGTAGACGAAATAATTGACCAATATATGTATGCCGACGACACTAAACGTCCATGGATTATTGGTTTTAGTGGAGGAAAAGATTCTACAGTAATGCTTCAACTCGTCTGGGAAGCTATATCACAAATTAAAGAATTAACTGGAATTGTAAAGCGTGATGTATACGTAGTTTGTAATGATACGATGGTCGAAAACCCTGTAATTACCGAATACGTTTACAGAGTATTGGACAAAATCGAAATTGCAGCCAGAGACCAAGGAATTCCGATTAATGTTATTAAAACTATACCAAGATTAGAAGATTCATTTTGGGTAAATCTTATAGGTCGTGGTTATCCCGCTCCAAATAATGCTTTCCGTTGGTGTACAGAAAGATTGAAAATAAAACCAACTTCAAGATTTATTTTAGAGCAAGTTGACGAATTTGGCGAAGCCATAATTCTTATAGGTACGAGAAAATCCGAAAGTGCGCAACGTGCAAAGTCTATGAAAAAGCACGACATAAAAGGCAAAAGGTTAACAAAACATCCTACACAGGCAAATACTTATATGTATGCGCCTATCAGAAATCTTTCATTAGAAGAAGTTTGGTATGTGATAAATACAATGCCTTCGCCTTGGAAAGCTAACAATTCAGAGCTGTTTCAAATATATTCTGATGCAAGCGCAGATGATTACGAATGTCCTACTGTCGTAACGGACAAAGAACATAAATCTTGCGGACAAAGCCGATTCGGCTGTTGGGTTTGCACAGTCGTAAAAAAGGATAAATCAATGAGCGCCTTAATTGAAAACGGTTTAACTTGGTTACAGCCTTTACTCGAGTTCAGAAATCATTTATATGATGAACGTAATATTATAGAAAATAGGATGCCACAGCGGAGAAATGGAACGGATGCAATCAATGGAATGGGTCCATACACACCTAAATACAGAGCGACGATTTTAGGAAAAGTTTTATCCGCACAAAAAGAAATTCAAGTTGATAGACCACACGTTGAACTAATTACAAACCAAGAATTAGTTGCAATTCAAACAATATGGTATAGAGATTTGATATTCAACCATAAAGTTTCAAATATTTACCATACCGCCTATAACACAAATATCAATATGGAAGAACAAAACAAAAAGCAAGAAAAGGAGTTGGAGTTGCTCAAAAAATCTTGCGAAAAAAATCCTGAAGATTTTGAACTCATTCAAGAATTATTGATGCTTCAAAAAAACAAAGCTTTACTTAACAAAAAGCGAGGTCTTAAAAGTGACATCGAAAATAAGATTGAGGAATACTTAAAGAAGTCAGAATAGATGTTTATAAAAGAAATTGAACTCAATAATTTCAGAATCTACAAAGGGAAAAACAAAATTGACCTTTCCCCTGAAATTGATAAAAATATTGCACTTGTTAGTGGTAAAAATGGTTTTGGTAAAACCACATTTCTTATGTCCTTGGTTTGGTGTCTTTATGGCAAACAAATGCAAAATGTTGATGAATTATATTTAAAGGAAATTGCAGATAAAGGGGGTTATGGCAAGTATATTGGAAACAGCTTGAATCGTTTGGCAAATGTAGAAGGAGAAACTAAATTTTCAGTTTCGGTTACCTTCAACGACGTAAAAATTCAAGAAATACCTTGCAAAGAAATTAAAATCACACGCTCGTTCGATACAGTTACAAGTACAAGCGACAAGGTCGAAGTTTTAGTTGATGGTTTTGAAAACGAATTGATACTTGACCTTACTACAGACGGTCAACAGGGCGAAGAAATCTTTATACGTGATTATATCTTACCCATCGAAATTGCTAAATTTTTCTTTTTCGATGCCGAGAAAATTGTTGCGCTTGCCGAAATAAATTCGCCTGAACAAAGAAGGCTTTTAAGCAAAGCCTATACAGAGGTTTTAGGAATTAAAAAATACGAAGACTTAAAAGAGCAGTTAGAAAACATTCAAGATGATTATCGTAAGAAATCAGCAAAACCGCAAGAAAAGACCGAGTTAAACTCAATAATTGCAGACATTGATAATGCTGATATTGAAATTGAGAGTATCGAAAAAGAAGTTAGCCAACTTGACGAAGAAAAAATAGAGAAAGCGAACGCTTCCAACGATATTCAGAGAAAATTGATTACCGAAGGCAACAAAATGACCTTGGAACAGCTCAACAAATTGAAGGATGAAGAAATTGTTTTAAATGAAACAATGAGTCGTTTGCAAGATGACCTAAAAGAATTATTCGACTTAATTCCTTTCGGATTGGCTGGAGAAACGCTTATGGAAGTTTCCACACAGCTTGGCAATGAAAAAGACTTTCGTGATTCCAAATTCATTCAAGATGATGTTGATAGTAAAACCAAAAACATCTTGGACGACTTGGAAGAAAAAAAGCGCGACTTCCCAACAGTTATTCCAACGGACATTCGCAATTTTTACGAAAAACAAATTAGTGCTTTAGTTAAAAAACATTTCTTTTCCGACACGCCAGAATTACCAAACAACTTTAAGCCCTTACACGACTTTTCAGATACCGAAACCAACGAATTCAATACATTGGTCAATACACTTAAGCATTCATTCAAAAGCACGTTCACAAGTTTAAACGACGAATACTTACGCACTAAAAATGCGATTGACGGTATTCGCAGAAAAATACGGGATGCAGAAAAAGATGCAGAAGATGAGCATATCGCAGTTTTAAGGGCAGAAAAGGAAAAATTAGATTCAAGAGTGTTAACCATCGAACTTGAAATCCGTGACCTTAAGGAGAAAATCGGAACATTCAAAAACAACAAAAAAACCCTTAAACAAAGACAAGAGGAATTAAGGAAGAAAATTGACAACTCTCGTAAGTATTCTGATAAGGATGCTAAAGCACAAGAGATTATCAATAAACTTAAAATATTTATAAAATCATTCAAGGAAGAAAAGAAAAAATCACTCGAAGAAAACATTTTGCGTGAACTAAATATTTTACTTCACAAGAAAGATTTCATTAAAAACGTAACTGTAGATATTAACCAAGCGGGCGACGACGTAGATATTAGTTTGTATAACGCTCGAAAAGAAAAAATTGACAAAGGTTCGCTTTCAATGGGTGAAAGACAAATGTACGCTTCTGCCCTACTTAAAGCCCTTGTTGATGAATCAGACATCGAATTCCCAGTATTTATTGACTCTCCAATGCAAAAGTTCGATGCAGACCACGCTCAAAATGTAATCAAAGAATTTTATCCTAATGTCTCAAAACAAGTAGTACTATTTCCTTTGCTTCACAAAGAATTGACTGTTTCCGAATTTAATCTATTAAAGCCTAAAATGAGTAAGGCATATTTGATTCACAACTACAGTACAGACGCTTCCGAATTTATTGAAGCCACACCAGACAACCTATTAAACAAATACGACGAAATCAATGCAGATTAATATAAGGACTTCAGCTGATAACCAAGAAATTGTTCGCAGTCTAACAAGTAAACTACCAACAGGTACAAAAGAAAATGTAATCGCTCGTATTGCTTTAGGTTACTCAATTCAAAATGGTAAAAAATTTACGTCGAACGACTTTAATCTTTATGATTCAAAAGGTAAGGAATATAAAGACCATATTCTTTTTGACGCAAAACATCGTGATTTTTATATTGCTGGAATTTGCCAATACTATGGTATTTACAAAACAGATGAAAATATCCCAAAATATGTAAAACTACATATAGACCACGGTTTAGAATTGATGGACAACCTATTCTCAAATAGTAAAAACTATACATTCTTTGACTTTTTAATTGGACATTTAGATAAAGGTATAGAGTTTTTAAGTAGTGTCGAAGTTAATCTTGATGCAGTACGAAACAATAATCAAAATATTGAAAAAACATATTTCAAAGAACCTATCAAATTAAATGTCGGTTCTAACATTGACACGAATGAGCCAATATTTTTACAATTAAATAATACAGAAGTTTACAATAATTCTCATATCGCTATTGCAGGCGCATCAGGTACTGGAAAAACACAATTTGCACTTGAACTTCTTAACCAAATAAGTCAAGAATCCAACCATCACGTTAATTACATCTATTTGGATTTCAAGGGTTTAAAAGATGATGACTTAAAAGAATATCAACCATTTTTTGATAAAACTCGTGCAACTTTTATAGATGTTCCGAGCATTCCGTTTCCTGTCAATCCACTTTCGTTTATAGATAGTATAAATGAAACAGACAGACAAATGGGAATTGATAAGTTTGTAGATATAATTTGTAAATATTCAAATCTTGGTCCAAAACAACGTGGTACTTTGAGAGATGCAGTTTTAGAAAGCTTTCACGACAAAAAGCCTGGAGAATATCCAACCTTACCTGAAATTAACGACAAACTTTTGGAAATTGTAGGCGACAAAAGAGATACGCTAACAGAAATCATTTACGAATTAAGTAGTTATAATATTTTTGAAGAAGAAAAAAAAGGTAAATCATTTCTAAATCAGAATATTTACCTTTCATTATCAGGAGATTTGTCAAATTCTGTTCGTTTCACTTCTCTATTCCTAATTATAAATTATATATACAATACGTTTGCGAATATGGAAAGCACTCCAACCGAAGACGGTTATAGAGGAATGCGTTACGTACTCTTAATTGATGAAGCACACGTTATTTTTAAAGAAAAAAAGTATCAAGAAATACTCGATAAGATTTTACGAGAATTCCGTTCAAAAGGTGTTTCAACTGTTTTACTTTCACAAGGCATTGCGGAATTTAATCAACCCGGTTTTGACTTTTCAAGTAATTGTGAAATATCATACCTTATGAATATAAAAGATAAGACTAATTCAAAGGCGATAAACAAGTTTTTAGGCTTTAGCGACAAGGAAGGAATTACAGGCGCACGCAGTTTAGAAAAGATTTCTAAAGGACAAGCAATATCAAATATGAAAGAATTTGATAAAGCAAAGCTTTTTAAAATCGCACAATTTTGGGAGAATAACAAATAAAATTCATCGAGATGGAACAAATTAAAACTTACGAGTTTAAAGAAATAAGTGTTGATTATCTCAAGTTAGACGATGAAAATCCAAGATTACCGAAATCTTTAAGGGATAGTAATCCAACACAGGAAAAACTAATCGAGTTTATGCTACTTGATGCCTCATTAATAGAATTGATGTTGGCTATTGGAGAAAATGGTTATTTTCCTGGAGAGCAATTACTCGTTACGCCAATAGAAGATGGTAATTACAAGGTAATTGAAGGAAATAGAAGACTATCTTCAGTAAAGTTGCTTAACAATCCAAATTTAGCAACTGTTCAAAAAGCCAAGGTTAATAAGGTTATCGAAGAAACCACAGAAAGACCAACAAACATTCCTTGTCTTGTTTTTCCATCAGATGCAGAAATTCATAGGTATCTTGGTTTTAGGCACATTACAGGGATTAAAGAATGGCGATTACTTGAAAAAGCACGCTATTTGAATAATTTACGAGAATCGATGTTTAGTGATAAGAACATCCATCATACTTCACGAGAAGTGGCCAAAATGATTGGAAGTAGAATGGACTATGTTAGAAGAATTTTAGTAGGTTATGAAGTTTATAAGGCTATTGAAGATGAAAGTTTTTTTCAAATCAGAGATTTAGACGATACAACATTTTATTTCAACTATATTGTTGACAGTTTAAGCAGAGCGAATATTCGCAGTTTCATAGGCATTGACTTTCAGGCGAACAAGCCAAGTGAAAATCTATCTCAAAACAATCTGACCAAATGGACTAAATGGTTATATGAGAAAAATGACCAGAATAAAACTCGCTTGATCGGAAATAGTTCAGATTTAAATGATTTAAACACAATTCTCGCTTTAGACCACCACGAGGCTTTAGTTGCTTTTGACGAAAAAGGATATTCTCTTGAAAGAGCAAAAGAATTAACTGGAGTTCAAGATGTAGTATTTCGTGATTTTATTGCAAATGCTCACAATTATTTAGAAAAAGCTGACAGGATGATTTTAAAAGTTAAAGAGATATATCCTGATTTAGAAGTAGATTTAAGAAACATCAAACTTCTTTCTAATAAAATAAGTAGTACTGCTAAAGAAATGAATGACTATGAAGGATAAAATTAATAATTTCTTTCGTCATTTTACCTTGACATTATCAGAGAAATATCCTTTTGATTCCAAAAAGTATTTGTATGCTGACTATTTTGAATTGGTTTCTCTTTTTAACTCTGGCAGTCTTATCACAGTTGGAGATATGCTTGACCGATTAAACGATGAAGGTATTTTAGACCAAACTAAAGAAGTCTCTGACCAAGCACAGCAGAATGACGATGAAGAATTTTTTGTTCGAAGTATTTTTGAAATTCTCAACCAACGTCAAGAATTATTTGGTTATGATTATCCTTTCGAATACTCAAAAGAATCTATTACAATAATAGCAGAATTAAACCAAAAACAAAAAACGTATATCTTTTTATTGTTATCTTCTAATTTAAACCTATTCCCTGATTTTCAATCTAATTTAACTAATGAATTTGAACTGTTATCACTCGAAGCTTTAAAAAATTATTTACCACCATTTGCTATAACTACCTCATTTGGGAAAAACACAGATTTCAAAGGATATACCTATGACAAAATACAGCAACTTGCGAAATTAATGAATTTAGAGCCAGACGAATTTTATCTAAATACTATATCAAAAAAAGGTACACAAGACTTGGGTTTAGATATAGCTGGATGGATACCATTTATTGATAATGTTGGAAATTATTTTTCTATTTTCGGTCAATGCGCTTGCGGAAAGAATTGGACAAGTAAGTTAAACGAAACAAGACGTTACAATAATTTTTTAAAAGTCTATCATTCAAATATAAAACATTCAATATTCATACCTTATGCTTTAATTAATAGTAACAACAATTCATTTTTTGAACATCACGAATTTGGAACAGATATTCTTGTCTTCGAACGAAAAAGAGTTCTATCATTGATACAGAATGAAGAAGTTTTCAAGAATTTTGAGTCTGCTTTATTAGTAGATAGTTGTTTAGGATTTGTCGAAAACATTGTTTAAAAATAGTAATGAAAATTGCCAACGCTAAAAGCCGTAGACATTTGCAATTCGCTACAGCCACCAAAAATTGCAAAAGAGTATTTATCGCTAACGCACATTGTATGACCCGAATCAAGAGTCGTTCATTACTAACTGGAAAATGATTCATAATAATAGTATAATAAACTTTAATTCTCAAAATGAGAGTCTAGAATTTTCAGGTAACCAAGTATCAAAAACTACCAAGAAAACGAATCGATTACGATTGGGCACTCAAATTTAATTACCTAAAAAATTAGCTTGGTTTCCTTCTATAGAATATCTCAACTGGCACAATAAGGAAGTTTATTTACTTTAAATTTTATTATAAAACTATTTTAACCTCGCCTAGAGAATTTTTAGTTACAACTTATTCAATACCTACTCACCTTCTTAAGGTGGTAATATCTAAGCATTTTTTTTAAACAAAAAACCCGCAACTTTCGTTGCGGGTTTTCGTTTGCGGAGAATGTGGATTACAAAAAAATGTGATCCCGTTAGGGGGAACCTGGGCAAAGAAAAACCCGCGCCACGCTAGAAAAAAGCGTGCCTATGTTTTTTGTTTTCCAAAAACGCCTTCAAGCGAAAAGCTTGGGAATTTTAAATACACTTATGTTAGAGAGTCAAATAGGATTAACTGCGTTGATCCCGGAAGGGGGATCCTGGGCAAAGAAAAACCCGCGCCACGCCAAAAAGCGTGGCTTTGTTTTTTGTTTTCCAAAAACGCCTTCAAGCGAAAAGCTTGGGCGTTTTTTTGAAAACAAAAAACCCGCAACTTTCGTTGCGGGTTTTCCTTTGCGGAGAATGAGGGATTCGAACCCCCGGAGG
>TARA_R100001369_G_scaffold40605_5_pt1 | contig 56220 bp, 45 predicted proteins | sample TARA_R100001369 | Tara Oceans TARA_R100001369 (sample SAMEA2621528) | marine metagenome | biome: marine biome (ENVO:00000447); feature: surface water layer (ENVO:00002042); material: "saline water (ENVO:00002010), including plankton (ENVO:xxxxxxxx)" | depth 5 m
ATAATGCCGATGTCTTTGCTCTGGGCTTCGGCGCACTCGCGGGTGCAGCCGGAAACGCCGAACTTGATCTTGTGCGGTGAGCGCAGGCCCTTGTAGCGGTTCTCTAACTGAATCGCCATGCCAACGCTGTCCTGCACGCCGTAGCGGCACCAGGTGCTGCCTACGCAGGATTTCACCGTGCGCAGCGATTTACCGTAGGCGTGGCCGGTCTCGAAACCTGCAGCAATCAGCTCGCCCCAGATATCCGGCAGGTCTTCCAGGCGGGCGCCGAACAGGTCGATACGCTGGCCGCCGGTGACCTTGGAGTAGAGGCTGTATTTTTTTGCCACTTCACCCAGCACGATGAGTTTGTCGGGGGTAATCTCGCCACCGGCAACACGCGGCACTACTGAGTAGGTGCCGTTTTTCTGCATGTTGGCCATAAAGGTATCGTTGGTATCCTGCAGGGGAATATGCGCTGCGTCGGTGATCGGCTCATTGAAGCAGGAGGCCAGAATGGACGCCACGGCGGGTTTGCAGATATCACAGCCCAGGCGGTGGGTGTCGGCGTTGCCGTGTTTTTCAATTAAGTCAGTGAAGGTTTTAATACCTTCAACGCGCACAATATCGTAAAGCTCTTGGCGGGTATGGGCGAAGTGCTCGCAAATCGATTTATCGACTTCGACGCCGCGGGCTTCCAGCTCATGATCAACCACGCTTTTGAGCAGCGCTGTGCAGCCGCCGCAACCGGTGCTGGCTTTGGTAGCCGCTTTGACACCGCCTAGATCTACTGCGCCAGCATCAATGGTGGCGCAAATATCGCCCTTGGTGACGTTGTGGCAAGAGCAGATGGAGGCGGTTTCCGGCAGCGCACCGGGGCCGAGGGTGGGCGCGGCGCCGCTGCTTTGGGGCAAAATCAATGAGGCGGGCTCGTCGGGCAACTCAATGCCGTTGGAGTAGTACTGCAGCAGCGTGTCGTAAACGCTGTTATTGCCCACCAGCATGGCGCCGAGCAGTTTTTTACCGTCGCTGGAGACCACCAGCTTGCGGTACTCTTGCTTGATGGGATCTAGGTAGCGGAACATGCGTGCGCTGGGGTTTTGGTTGCCGTGGGCATCACCAATCGAGCCCACATCCACGCCCAGCAGCTTGAGCTTGGTGCTCATATCCGCGCCGCCAAACTGGGTGTCGCCTTCGGTTAGCGTCGAAAATGCTGCTTTGGCCATTTGGTAGCCGGGGGCGACCAGGCCAAAAATGCTCTGGTTCCATAGCGCGACTTCGCCAATTGCGAGAATGGCCGGGTCGCTGGTGAGGCACTGGTTATCCACCACCACGCCGCCGCGTTCACCAATCTCCAGGCCGCAATCACGGGCCAACTGGTCGCGGGGGCGGATGCCTGCTGAGAACACAATCAGGTCGGTTTCCAGCACTTTGTCGTCTTGGAAGACCATGCGGTGGCGGCTTGCCTCGCCATCTTCAATACGCTGTGTGGCCCGTTCAAGAAGCACCTGTACGCCCAGCGCTTCGATTTTTTCCCGCAGTAGCTCGCCGCCTTCGTTATCCACCTGCATCGGCATTAGGCGTGAGGCGAACTCCACCACGGCAGTATCCAGGTTTAATCCGCGCAGGGCATTCGCTGCTTCCAAACCAAGCAGACCGCCACCCACCACCACGCCGGTGGTAGCGTTTTCGGCGGCCGCCTGGATGGCGTCTAAATCGTCCAGGGTGCGGTAAACCAAGCAACCATCGCGGTCGTTACCGGGAATCGGCGGCACGAAGGGGAACGAGCCGGTAGCCAGCACCAGGCGGTCGTAAGGGTAACGGCCTTGTTCGGTGACCACCTCTTGTGAGTTGCGGTCGATCTCAATGACGGCTTCGCTTGTGCGCAGTTCAACGCCGCTGGTGGCGTAGTAACCCGCTTCGCAAAGCGCTAGCGAATCGGCATCGCGGCCGCTGAAGTATTCAGAGAGATGCACCCGGTCGTAGGCGCGGTGGCGCTCTTCGCCAAACACGGTGACCTGATAGCGCTCAAGGGCGCCGTTATCGACTAACTGTTCGACCAGGTGGTGGCCGACCATGCCGTTACCAATAATAATAAGCTGCTGTTGGGTAGACATTTAAGCCGCCTCCGACGTTGTAGAAGAAGAGTGTTTTGAAGAGAGTTCAGAATAATCAGGGCTGTGTTGAGATGCTTCGCGTAGCACCTCGACATCAGCACCACCAAACAACAAGGCTTGGCGGTAAGCGTTGAGATCGGTGCCCGCGAGCGCCTGCTCGAAGTACCAGGGGCCTTGGCTGGTGTCGCCGTAAAGCACCGCGCCTTCAATCTGGCCGTCGCGCAACAGCAGGCGGCGGTAGTCGCCGCGCTCAAGGTCGTGGTAATTCAGCACTTCATGCTCGGCGCTGGCCTCGGTGGGGCCAAAAGCGTAGAGCGCTACACCACTGATTTTGAGTTTGGTGGCGCTGGGGGCATCCGCGTAGCCTTGGGTATGCGTGCCGCACAGCGTCGCGGCGAGCACTTCTACCTGACGCCAGATCGGCTCCACCAGGCCGTAGGTGGTGCCATCGAACTGGCAGCACTCGCCCAGTGCTGAGATCGCCGGGTCGCTGGTGGTGAGCCATTCGTCCACCACAATAGCTCGATCCGTGTGCAGACCTGCCTGGCGGCCAAGTTCCGCATTAGGGGTAATGCCCGCGGCAACGATCACACTGGAGGCGTTCAACTGGCGGCCATCGGCAAGATGCACCTTAGCTACCCGGCCCAGGGCGTCACTCTCTAGCCTCGCTAACTGCGCGCCGGTTATGATCTGTAGACCGCGTTGAGTGAGGGTGTCTTTAAGCAGGTGGGCGGCGGTGGTATCCAACTGACGGTTCATCAACCGCTCGCTGCGCTGGAGCACGCTTACGTTGATGTCGCTACCGCGTTTACGTAACCCCTCAGCCGCTTCAAGACCCAGCAGGCCGCCACCAATCACGACAGCGTCACCGCCCTTTTGAGCAATGGCTTCTAGTGATTCGGCATCTTGCAGGTCGCGAAAGCCATGTACGCCCTCAAGCTCAATCCCTGGAACATTGGGCAGCGCTGGGCGCGAGCCGGCGGCGATGACCAAATGATCGTAATCAAGTGATCGGCCGCTATCGGTGGTCAATGTTTGGCGTGAGCGATCAAGCGTCTCGACCTTTTCACCCAGTATCAGCGTAACGCCCTGTTCGGCGTACCACTGGGTATCGCGCAGGGTAAGCGCCTCCTGCTGCATCTCACCGGCCAGCAGTGGCGAAAGCAGAATACGGTTGTAGGCAGGGGTTGGCTCTGCGCCAATCACCGTGATGCGCTTGGGGCGTGTGGGCTGTTTTACCAACGCCTCAATTAGGCGGTGGCATGCCATGCCATTGCCAATGATCACCAGATGGTCGTTGAGCTGGTTATTGAGATCGTCGTTGGGTGAGCACCGGGAAGTGGTTTCCATGGGTGGCTCCTCTGTGTCTTTGCGGCTGCTTGAGCATCAAACAAAAAAAACGCCCCTGTCTCGCACCTCTTTTGCAACAAATCGCAAAAGCGTGCGTAACAGGGGCGTCGTTGCCCGATAGCGTCGTTTTAAAAACGCGACAACCGCCATTGGTTGCCAACTGATTAAAAACCTTACTCCGTAATAAGCAAGGAGCTAGCCAACTGGCCGTATAGCATATTTTTTCAAATAACTTCAGCTGCTTATGTGTAGGTGATAGATGAGCTGTGGCCAGGCTCTTCGGATAGACTGCACGGTGATGGTGCGAAACGGGAGGTGCTCTGCACTCTCAAACACCATTTAGCGTGTACACAGTGCGAAAAAGAGCGTTGCGTGATGATTTTTTATTTTTTAAATATTTGTTTTTAAATGGTTAAATTTAAATTTCGTGGTTGTCGGCTTGGCTCTTGCAGCTACCAGGGCAATAAGTAAGTTAACAAGGGATAAGCGCTCATTGTTTGGCGATGGCAGCGAATAATTCCAAAGCCGTTAGAAAAATAAGTAACCGTTAGAAAATGTGTAGCTGTTAGAAAGTCTTCATTTGTTTGAAGAGAATACTGTAAAGAGTAATGCACCGATGAAGGTGCGCTGTGGCAACGACGTCCAGCCCTCTTCTCTTAATGCGTTTATATAGCGCATTAGAGAATGGGACTGGGCGTTTTTTTATGCCCGCCATTTATATACATATATACGGCGTTCAGGTTCGACCCGAGGAGGTGTTATGCGCGGGGCAAAAGCAGGGCAGCAGTCCAAAACGACGCAGCAAGCCAAAACCACATGCCCCTACTGCGGCGTTGGCTGTGGCGTGACAGCAACCGTTGAAGCGGGCACGCTGAGCGCTGTAGAGGGCGACCGCGAGCATCCGGCGAACTTCGGGCGGCTGTGTGTCAAAGGGTCTGCGCTACATGAAACCTTGGGACAACAGGGGCGGCTGACTCATCCTCGCGTTGATGGTGTTGAGGCCTCCTGGGACACCGCCCTAAGCACCACTGCCGAACGCTTAAACACCCTGCGGGCCGAGCATGGCAACCACAGTGTGGCAGCGTACCTCTCCGGTCAGCTGCTGACGGAAGACTATTACGTGGCCAATAAGCTGTTTAAAGGCTTTTTAGGCACGCCCCATTTAGATACTAACTCGAGGCTGTGTATGGCCTCGGCGGTGGTTGGTTACAAGCGCGCCTTCGGTGCCGATGCGGTGCCATGTAACTACGAGGATTTGGAAGAGGCGGAACTGATCGTGTTGGTGGGATCCAACTTGGCTTGGAATCACCCGGTACTTTACCAGCGCATCAAAGTGGCCAAAGAGCGCAATCCATTGATGCGTTTGGTGGTGATCGACCCCCGCGTGACAGACAGCTGTGAAATCGCTGACCTCTACCTGGGGATTAAGCCAGGCAGCGATGCTTACCTGTTTAACGGACTATTGGCGTGGATGGCAAAGCGCCGCAAGCTCGATACCCTCTACCTTGAACGCCACACCGAAGGGTTTGACGATGCCCTGGCGGCGGCCCAGCAAACCGCAGGTTCGGTGGCGGAGGTAGCGGCGGCCTGTGATGTCGACCCCGAACGACTGGAAACTTTCTACTACTGGTTTGCCAGCCAGCTGCATGTGGTCACCCTCTACTCACAAGGCGTTAATCAATCCGCCAGCGGAACCGATAAGTGCAACGCCATTATTAACTGCCACTTGGCTGGCGGCAAAATCGGTTTGCCGGGGGCTGGGCCGTTCTCGATTACCGGCCAACCCAACGCCATGGGGGGCCGTGAAGTGGGCGGGTTGGCCAACCAGTTAGCCGCGCATATGGATTACCACACCCCAGGCGCCCTGGATTTGGTCAGCCGTTTCTGGGCCACCGACAGCTTGACGCCTATCCTGCCGGAAGGGCCGGGTTATAAAGCAGTGGAGCTGTTTGAGGCCATTGAGCGTGGCGAAATAAAAGCGCTCTGGGTGATGGCCACCAATCCCGCCATCAGCCTGCCCGATGCTGCGCGGGTGCGTGCTGCGTTGGAAAAATGCCCGCTGGTGATTGTTTCCGAGTGCGCTGCCCATACCGATCTACTGCCTTATGCCGATATCGTGCTGCCTGCCTCGGGGTGGTCGGAAAAAGATGGCACCGTGACTAATTCCGAGCGGCGCATTTCTCGCCAGCGGGGCATGCTGCCGCCCCCAGGTGAAGCCCACCACGACTGGTGGATAATGTGTGAGGTGGCGAAACGGTTGGGGTTTGCCGAGGCGTTTAACTATACGCACCCCTGGGAGATTTTCGACGAGCACGCTCGTCTCTCAGGGTTTGAAAACGGTTTTGATAACAGCTCGTTGCCCGGCAGCCCGCAGCGGTTGTTTGATATATCGGGTTTGATGGGCCTGGGCCGGGATGGCTACGACGCCTTAGCCCCCATTCAATGGCCGGTCACAAAGGCCGCACCCCATGGCACTGCTCGGCTGTTTGAGGATGGCGAGTTTGCCACCGCCAATGGTCGCGCCAAGCTGCTGGCGATCAAGCCCCAAGGGCCTGAGCAGGCGCTGAGTGCCGCCTACCCACTGCGTCTGAACACCGGCCGGATTCGTGATCAGTGGCACACCATGACCCGCACCGCTCGCTCACCGCGGTTAATGAATCACCGCGCCGAACCCTTTATGGATGTGCATCCGGACGACGCCCACAACGCCGGTTTAATCGATCAGGGATTGGCAGTGTTAACCGCCGCGAAAGGCGAATTTCGCGCTCGGGTGCGGGTCTCCAATGCCCAGCGCCGCGGTGAGGTCTTCGTACCCATCCACTGGACTGACTGCTTCACCCAGCAGGCCAGAAGCAGTGCGCTAATTGACAGCATTACTGATCCGCTCTCTGGGCAGCCGGAATCGAAGCACGGCGCCGTGGCGCTGGCGCCTCTGGCTACTGATTGGCAGGCCACCCTATTAGTCGCCGATGGGGCAACGGAATTAACCCCTTGGTGCACCAGCGCCTACTGGACACGTATTCCCATGCGCGGCTGCCAACGCTGGCAGTTGGCCAATACGCAATCAGTTAATGACTGGTTGGCGCAGTTGAAAATGTGGTTGCCCGGCGATGTATCGGTCGTCAGCCAAGACCCGACTAACGGACGGCTGCGCGCCGCCTGCGTGGAAAACGGTCAGTTGCGCTGGTGGCTGATGGTCGGCCCGCCCAACGAGTTGCCAGGGTTAGCGTGGCTGGAAGCGCGTTTTAACGAGGCGACGCTGAGCGATACCCACCGCCGCCGCCTATTGGCGGGCTGCGATGACGGTGCCGCGGATACCGGCCCGGTGGTATGTAGTTGCCACCAAGTGGGCCAAACCACCATCGTCAACGCTATCCGAGAGGGCGACACCAGCGTAGAAGCGTTGGGCGCCAGGCTCGCCTGCGGCACCCAGTGCGGTAGCTGTATTCCAGAATTGAAATCACTTATTGAAGAGGAGCGGCCCAATGCCCGCACTAAGCAATCCCTTGCTACTGAAGTGGTTTAACGCCTTTATGCGGTTGTCGCACCGCGCGCTAACGCCGTTGGTTCAGCATGCTCCAGACATACGTTTGCCATTGCGTGGAGAGTGTCGCGCCGGGCAGGTTTACTTGGTCGGCGCAGGCAGTGGCGATGCAGAGCTGCTAACCCTCAAGGCTGCACGCTTACTTATGCAGGCAGACGCCGTGGTGTATGACCGCTTGGTAGGTGATGACGTGCTGGCGCTGATTCCTAGCGGCAGCGAGCGCTACTACGTGGGCAAAGCCCGCGGCCACCACAGCGTACCCCAAGCGGAGATCGGCGAGCTGATGGCAAAACTTGCCCGGGAAGGTAAATCGGTGGTGCGCTTGAAAGGTGGCGACCCGGCGGTATTTGCGCGGATGGGCGAAGAGCTGGATGCCCTGGCCACTGCCGAGATCCCCGCTGCCATTGTGCCAGGGATTACCGCGGCCTCTGCCGCCGCTGCCTGCATGGGCATTCCGCTCACCGATCGCGGCCATGCGCAGCAACTGCGCTTTGTGACTGCCCAGCTCTGCCGCGAAGACGGTACACCGGATTGGGCATCGCTGGCACGCAAGGATGAAACACTGGTGTTTTATATGGGCCTTTCAAAAGTGAGTGCAATTTGCCACGGCCTGCGTCAGGCAGGCCTACCGGATGAGTGGCCGATCATGCTGGTGGCTAACGCCAGCCAGAGTGAGCAGCAGTCGCTGGTGGGCTCGCTGGCGGATATGCCCGAAAAACTCTCTGCCACACCCTTGCCATCCCCCTGCTTGATTGTGGTGGGCAGTGTGGTGCAAAGAGTCGCCACGTCGCCCGCTGCCCTAGCCACCAATTTTTGCTCTGTACAGCAAACCACGCCTTAACGGCAGGGTTTGCTGTGCGCGTTTTGCTCTTATGACCTAGAAACCCACAACAAAGGAAACGCTCTCTATGTCCTACTTATTGCCTGCTGAATTTGCTACCAAGATGGTCGATGCTGGCGAAGCCAAACTGCACATGTCTACCCGTGATGCGCTGATTCGCGCCTTTATGGCGGGGGCTATTTTGGCCATCGCGGCGGTGTTTGCAGTGACCGTAGCGGTGCAAACCGGCTACCCGATTATCGGCGCCATCCTATTTCCGGTGGGCTTCTCGATACTCTATCTAATGGGCTTTGATCTGTTGACCGGGGTATTTGTGTTAACGCCCCTGGCGTGGCTGGATAAACGGCCTGGGGTGACGATTAATCGTATTCTCAAGCACTGGGGCATTGTGTTTATCGGTAATTTTGGTGGGGCATTAACGGTCGCCTTTCTCATGGCGATTGTGTTCACCTACGGCTTTAGCACCGAACCCAGTGAAGTAGGGCGGGTCATTGGTGAAGTAGGTGAAGGGCGCACCGTCGGTTACAAAGAGTATGGCGCTGGCGGCATGGCGACGATTTTTATTCGCGGCATATTGTGCAACTGGATGGTCTCGCTTGGGGTAGTGGGGGCAATGATCTCAACTACGGTGAGCGGTAAGGTGATTGCCATGTGGATGCCGATTATGCTGTTCTTCGGTATGGGCTTTGAGCACTCGGTGGTTAACATGTTCCTATTCCCATCCGGGCTGATGATGGGCGGTAACTTCTCGATTATGGATTACCTGATCTGGAACGAAATTCCGGTAGTGCTGGGTAACTTGATCGGTGGCTTGGCATTAACGGGCCTCACGCTCTACACCACTCACGTGCGTACCGCGCCCCAGAAAGCTTTATAGATGAATAGTAGTGACAGAAACTAAATGCCAAGCTTTCGCTACTGTGAAGCCCTAGGTTGATGATAAACATCGGAGCTATTGTTAGCCGAGGTCGGAAGCAACCCGTAGCGGGGGTCTTTCGCCATGGATGGCGAAAGTAGCGCCCATGGATGGGTCTACAGCGCCCCCGCGCAGGGTTGTTCCGACCGTTTGCAATGTTCGCTCCGGCGGAGGCTTTTTTTAGGGGAAGCATAATGGCAGCGCTGACCATTTCGCTCGGCCAGCACTCTGATAAAGGGCGCAAGCCAAGCAATCAGGATTTTTATGGCGCTTATCTACCCAGCGACCCACAGCGCGCCACCAAAGGCATTGCGATCGCGTTAGCGGATGGGATCAGCAGCAGTGAAGTGAGCCGAGAAGCGAGCGAAGCGGCAGTGGGCGGGTTTTTAACAGACTACTACGCCACCCCGGCCACCTGGGCGGTTAAAACCTCTGCCCAGCGGGTGCTGCAGGCCACCAATGCATGGCTTTATGCCCAAACCCGGCAGAGCCAGTATCGCTATAACCTGGATCGTGGCTATGTGTGTACTCTGAGCGCGATGGTGATTAAATCCACCACTGCGCACCTGTTTCACGTTGGTGATAGCCGCATCTATCAGCTCGCCGGCAATACGCTGGAGCCACTGACCGAGGATCATCGCTTTTGGGCATCCCGGGAAGTCAGTCATTTAAGCCGCGCCATGGGGGCCAGCCAGCACCTGGAGTTGGATTATTCCTCGGTAACGCTGAGTGTGGGCGATGTATTTGTACTCACTACCGACGGTGTTTATGAGTGGCTAACCGGCGCTGAAATGGCCGCGCTGATTCATGCTCATTGGGGCGATCTCGATGCGGCGGCTGAGGCGCTAATCGCGGCTGCCATCGATCATGGCAGCGATGACAACCTCACCGTGCAAATTGTGCGCATAGATTCGCTGCCTGAGCGCCACGCTAATGAGCTCTACGCGGCGCTGAGCACACTGCCTTCACCGTCTGAATTGCGCGTAGGAAGCGAGCTGGACGGCTACCGCATTGTGCGTCAACTGCATGCCAGCAGTCGCAGCCATGTCTACCTGGCGGAAGAGGTAGCGAGTGGCGAGAAGGTGGCACTAAAAACCCTCTCAACCGAGTTAAGCCAAGATTCGGCGAGTATCGAGCGGTTTGTGCGCGAAGAGTGGATTGCACGGCGCATCGATAATCAGCACGTGCTTAAAGCCCCCGCCCAAGAGCGCCCTCGCCACTACCTTTATACCGTGCTGGCGTATATCGAAGGGCAAACCCTGATCCAGTGGATGCGCGACCACCCCAACGCCGAATTAGCCAGCGTTCGTCCCATCGTCGAGCAGATTGCCAAGGGGCTGCGCGCTTTTCATCGTCTGGAAATGCTGCATCAGGATTTACGCCCCGATAACGTCATGATCGATAACCACGGAACGGTGAAGCTGATCGATTTTGGCGCTGCCAAGGTGGCGGGTCTTGCCGAAGAGGTCAATGCGACTAGCGACGACATTCTAGGTACTGCCCAGTACACCGCGCCGGAGTATTTTCTGGGTGAAGGTGGCACGCCCCGTTCGGATCAGTACTCACTGGCAGTGATTACCTATCAGATGCTAACCGACACGCTGCCCTATGGCACCGAGGTGGCCAAAACCCGCACTCGGGCAGCGCAGCATAAGCTTGCCTACCAATCGGCGCTTAGCGAGAACCGTGAACTGCCCGCTTGGGTAGATGAGGTGCTCAAAAAGGCACTACATCCCAATCCCCACAAACGTTTTTCGGCACTTTCTGAGTTTATCTTCGAACTACGCTCGCCAAGCCAAGAAATGCTAAAACGTGCCCAATTACCGCTGCTAGAGCGCGACCCGGTGCTGTTCTGGAAGGGGGTGTCGCTAGTGTTGGCGGTAGTGGTTATCGCTCTTTTATTGCGTTAATGGCACTACTGTTGATCAGGGAACAATAAACAACGGGGTTGAAGTGGGGCGGTCTCCACCCCATGTTAGTTAACACGCTATCAATAGAAAAGGACGTTAATGATGCAAAATGTGATGCCTAACCCTGGCTTTGGTACCTTTCGCCTGGAAGGCGATACGCTCAAGCAGAGTATCCACGCAGCGCTTGAGGCCGGGTATCGGCACATCGACACGGCACAGTTTTATGGCAATGAAAAAGGGGTTGGGGAGGCAATTCGCGACAGCAGCGTGCCACGCAGCGATATTTTCCTAACCACCAAGGTGTGGTTTGATAAGTTGGAGCCCGCAACACTTAAAGCTAGCGTGGACGAAAGTCTACAGAAATTAGACACCGATTATATCGACTTGGTGTTAATCCACTGGCCGTCGCCAGACAATGAAGTGTCGATGGTCGATTATTTAACGGCGCTAAAAGAGGTCAAAGCCGAAGGTAAGGCGCGCAATATCGGCATTTCCAACTTTACCATCGCACAGGTTGACGAAGCGGTTAGCATTCTGGGCAAAGGTGAGATTCTCACCAACCAGATCGAGGTTCATCCTTTCTTACAGAACCGTAAGCTAGCCGAGCACTGCGAGCAGCATGGCATTCAGGTTACTGCCTTTATGCCCCTGGCCGTGGGCAAGGTAATGGATGACCCGACCCTTAAGCAGATCGCCGACGCATATAACGTCACGCCCGCGCAAATTGCCCTTGCTTGGGTAAAACAGCGCAATATGATTACGATTCCTTCATCGACCAAGGCGCGTAATATTCAAAGCAACATTGCCGCCTTTGATTTGGTGCTAAGCGACAGTGAAATGGCTGAAATCGCCAAGCTGGATCGTGAAGACCGTATCGCCAACCCGGAAATTGCGCCTGCCTGGGATGAGTAAAGGGAATGCATAACCAGGGCTTGAAACGTTAAACGATGGACGCTATTAGATGAACTTCAAATAATAGCATGTGTCATAGTGGATGCCTGCCTGGGCAGGCATCTTTAAAAGAATGGAGAAAACGATGAAACCGCGCAAGATAAAAGACAATGCGTTAAAAGCGCAGTTGCGGACGCCAATGTTTAAAATGCAGCAACAAACACCTAAAAAAGGCAAAGGCAGCTACTCCCGTAAAGGACGTATCACTAAGCAAGAAGCTAACGTTGGAAATAGGCAGGGATATAGCCAAGCCGCATGAGACACGTTTTTGTGCTCAACAGCTTGGCTATATCTCTGTCATTACATTCTTATAAGCCCTGAATTCAATAAAACGCCCCGACCACTGCCTATGGCCGGGGCGTTGGCTATACCAAACTACTCCCACAGTGTGGACACGTTTCGTAGGCGTCGCGGGTTTCAGCCTGATGGCGTTGGTTGCGCTGACTTGGTTCCTCTACGCCGTGAATGGATACCAGCTGGCCCTGCTCCCAGCGTAAGCCGATATCTTTTAACAGGTGCGGGTCATGAAAGCGCGGATCTTCGTAAAAGCGCCGCTGGTTACGATAGTGAGTGAAAGCGCTGAGTAGTTTGCGGGTAATGGTTGCGATTGCCATGGGGTCGGTCTCCTGGGTTAGGAGGCCGGGCAACATCGCGATCAGGGAGTCTCGAAGGTAACGATAAAACAACATGGCCGCGACACCTGCCGCGGCCAGTTTTTTCTCTACATCTCTGGCGCGCGACAATAAAAAACTGATACCGCATTATTAATAATGCGATGCAGCTTATTCATTCGTTTCGCGGGGATTTGCCAGTGCATGAGAATAACTCTGAAAATGTTTCGTTAATAAAAAAGAACTGCCCCTTAAAGGGGAGCTTTTATGTTTTAACCGATGCTTATATGAGCGTCAACCTATTTAACCGTTTCCTTGGGTGTGGTGATTTGGCAGGCTTCCATTCGATATCCCGATTGGTAAACGCTACGCAGGCGCAGACCATGACGCCCATCCAGTTCCAGCTTGCGGCGTAGGCGGCTTACATGCGTATCCACGGTACGTGTCGATACATCCCCTTTAATACCCCACACCAGCTCTAGTAAGTGCGCACGGGTAATTAGCTCACCAATTTTAGAGAAAAACAGCGCAGCTAACCTATATTCCCGTTCGGTTAAATCAATGGCGTTACCCGCCACGCTGATGTAGTGCTCTTCGGTATGCAGGCTAAAGGTGTTGGGGCAAGCCGGTGCTGGGCGCGGTGTGGCATAGCCAGAGCGCCTACCTAACGCACTCACTCTGGCAATCAGTTCACTGGGGCGAAGGGGCTTGGCGAGAAAATCATCGGCGCCTTGCTCCAGGGCTTTAACAACATCGTCTTCGCCCTGACTGGCGGTAACAAACAGGATTGGGCCGCGCCAACTTTCGTGCTGCCGGAGATGAGCAATCACATCCATACCGTCGCTGTCGGGAAGTCGCCAATCGATAATCAACAGGTCAAAGGAGCTCTGCTGCGTCGCGCGGCGGAGCTCGCTGGAGCGACTAAACAGCGAGACTTGGTGCTCTGCTGTAAGTAGACACTGCTCAATAAAAGCCTGTTGATCGAGGTCATCTTCAAGTACGCCAATATGCATGGTGGTTTCCCGTATTATCGTCTTATAAACGTCACACGCGCAGAAGCGGCAAACTCATACGTTAAGTTTAGTTGATGATGATGCGTTGACACAAAGGTTCACAGTTAACCCACCGATGGCCGATATACAATGCTTGCACTCTTAACGATTAGCACTGAGGTGAAGCATGATACGTCGTCTTCTGGTAGATAAATTCGCGGTCTTCATCGTCGCGGCGGGGCTTGCCTGGCTGTCGACCCACGCTATCGCCCTCGAGCCACCTAAAGGCACTGTGATATTGGTGGTAAGTGGTAATGTAGGCCAGGCAAATGTGGGGGATGAGGCCCATTTTGACAAAGCGATGTTGGAGGCCTTGGCGCAGCACGAAACAATTACTCATACGCCCTGGTACGATGGCGCAGTAAGCTTCTCTGGCCCATTGGGGCGAGCCATATTGGAAGCCGCTGGTGCTGAGGGCGAAAGTATTCGAGTAGTGGCTCTCAATGAGTATGCGTCGACGATACCCGTCAGTGACTTTGAGAATTACGATGTCATTCTTGCTATGCAGGCGAACGGCCAGGCACTGCGTGTCCGCGATCAGGGGCCGCTATTCGTTATTTACCCTTTTGACCAGCACCCTGAACTTTTGAACGAAGAGATTCTTATGCGCTCGGTGTGGCAGGTGGCTCGCATCGACGTTGAATAAAATAACCGGATACTTGCCATGCTGGCCTTCTTGAAGTTCTATTTTTCCCGCAGCGCCAGGGTCGCTACATTCTCAGCGATCCTTTTTTTTCTTTCCGCGCTAACCACCGGTGGGGTTATTTATAACCGTCAACATGCGCTGGAGAATCGACTGCTCGAAAACCTGCTTTGGGCCGGTTACCAGTTTGATCGTGAGGTACGCGAGTTTCGGTTAACGCTGCTTGAAGCAAGATCTGATAATGCCACCGTTGATGACATGCTACTACGATATGAAATCCTATTTAGCCGGCAATCACTTTTCTTTCAAGGTGAAATCGGCAAGGTCGTGGCTAAACTGGAAGGCGTTGAGGAGGTCGCTCGACAGAGCGAAGTATTGATTTTAGAAATGGAAGCGTTGCTAGAGCCGCTCTGGGAGAACCCTTCTGAATTAAATAGCGCCTTGATAGCTACCCTCTTGGAGAAGTCGACAAGCCTCCAGCAGTCCACCAGCACCATCCTTATTGAAACCAACGCTCACGTCTCGCACATGCGCAGCGCGGAGCGCCGGATACTGACGAACTTATACGGTCTGGCACTGCTGCTGATAACGCTGCTCATGTTTTCAGGAGGAATGTTGGTTCGCGCATTGATTCTGGCAGGACGCTCGAGTGATCGGAAGGCTCAGGCATTAGAAGCCAAGGGCAAAGAGCTGAATGAGGCAGCCAAGCAAGCAGAGAAAGCGAGCCTGGCAAAATCTGAGTTTATGGCGGTGATGAGCCATGAAATTCGAACCCCGTTAAATGGCGTCGTGGGGATGGCGGATTTGTTAAGCGAGGAGGTTAAAACAACAAGTGCGGAGACGTATTTAGCCGCCCTTAAGCGTAGTGCGGAGAGTCTACGCGCGGTGATCAACGATATTCTCGACTACACCAAAATTGAGTCGGGGCGCCTCGACCTGGATATTCAGCCGTTTGATCTTCACCAATGCATCGACCAGCTTTGTGAAAGCTATACCCTCCGAGTACCGAAGACGAAGGTCACCTTTAGTTACGCTATCGACCCGGCGCTGCCCCGTTATGTCCGGGGAGATATCGCGCGGCTGCGCCAAGTCATGATGAACTTAATCAATAATGCCTTGAAGTTCACGGAAGAGGGGTTCGTCAAATGCCAGATAAAACCTCTTGGGGACGATAAGATTCTTATGGAGGTACACGATACCGGCTGTGGTATCGCGGAGACGGATCAAGCACAGCTGTTCTCGGCATTCTCGCAAGTGGATACCTCTATGGCACGCCGTCATGAAGGCACAGGGCTTGGGCTCGCAATCTGTAAGCGGTTGGTCGGGGCCATGCAGGGCGAGATAGGCGTTAACAGCCAACAGGGGCTCGGCAGTCGATTCTGGTTCACCGTTAGCCTGCCGGAAACCGAACCTTTGGCCGTATATAAAAGCGGTGAACACCAGCGAGCAATGACCCCCCATCACCATATCTTGGTGGTAGAGGATAACCCGCTAAATCAAACGGTGGCACGCGTCATGCTTGAGCGTCTTGGTCAACAGGTGACGGTTGCAGAGAACGGCCAGGAAGCGCTCGATCAGTTGAAAGCAGACCATGGTCGATTTGATTTGGTGTTAATGGATATGCAGATGCCTAAGCTCGATGGCACGGAAACCACCCAGCGCTGGCGTGATTATGAAGCTGTGCATCAACTGCCTAAGTTGCCCATAGTGGCAATGACCGCCAATGTAATGCCTGAGCACCGCGAACGCTGCATGCAAAGCGGCATGGACGATATGATCCATAAGCCGTTTACGCGCGATGAGTTGCATCAGGTGATTTGCCGCTATCTGTTAAATGATGAAAGCGTTGAATCTGTCAGCATTCACGCTACCGTTTCTATTAAGAGCCCCGAATCGCTGGGCGGTAGCGCTGGGGCAGTGCAGGTGCTCGATAAGCGTCTTTGCGAAGAGCTGCAAAGTACCTTTGAACCTAAGGCACTGGATACGCTGCTGACCACGTTTTTAACACGGCTTGATGAGCGTATCGCTCGCCTTAACGCCTACTGGCAATCAGAGGATCGAAAAGCCTTGTGCCAAGAAGCCCATTCACTAAAAGGCGCCGCTTCCTCTCTAGGCTGTGCTGCGATTGCTGAGCAAGCAAGCCAATTGGAGCAAACAGCGCTAGCAGCGCCAATGAATGAGCTAGTCATTTATGTGGAACGATTGGCGGTACTGCAAACCTCGACACGGCAGGCGTTACAGCGAGCAAGCATGCTCTCATTCTGAGCAGACATTACGTGGGTTTGTGAACGCTCACACATCCAGGCGCTAAAGGCACCCGCGGTGAGTGGCCGAGAAATAAAGTACCCCTGACCCACCGCGCAACCTGCTTCGACCAACATGTCATGTTGTGCCGCTGTTTCGATCCCCTCGGCGACTACCGTTAGTCCAAGCCGCTTGCCTAATTCGATAATCGATATGGTTATCGCAAGGGCGTCTTTGTCCTGGTCGATTCGAGAGACAAAACTGCGGTCAAGTTTGAGCTCGCTGAAAGGCAACCGATAGAGTTGTGTCAACGAAGAGTGGCCGGTGCCAAAATCATCTAACGCCAGTTTACAGCCCCTTTCTCGCAATGCTTTAAGCACATAGCTTGCGTAGCCCAAACACTCTACGCCTACCGTTTCAGTCAGCTCTAGAGTAATACGGCTAAGTACGGCTTGATGCTGTTGGGTGATCTGATCAAACACTTCGAGCATGCCTTCTTCTTGAATAAAGGCCGCCGTTATATTGATCGAGAGGTTTAAGTTCCACCCCTGGGATAGCCATTGGGCTTGTTGCTGTAGGGCAAGGTCTATGACATACCAAGTGAGTGGGATCAACAGCCCACTCTGCTCTGCCAAGGGGATAAAGCAATCCGGGTACAGTACTCCACGCTCAGGGTCTTGCCAGCGAACTAGCGCTTCAACGCCAATTACCTGGCCTGGATGAGGCGCGGATTGAAGATCGACTTGGGGCTGAAAGGCGAGAAACAGCTGTTTTTCACGTATAGCCTTCGCTAAGTCACGGCTTGTGGGCGATTTATGGGCTGATTGTAACGGTTCAAGGAAGAGTACTAGGTCGTTGAGTAGCTTGGCTTTGGGCAGAAAGCCAAGCATGTGAAAGCCCATTGCCTTACCTGCTGTAATGACACTTGCTGCGGTCTCTTCCGAGCAACTGCTGATCAATAGAATTGATGCTTTTAGGTGCAAATCGTATAGATAATTGAGAATATCCAGGCCCGTAAATTCGCCAAGCCCAAAATCAAGTAGGATGAGTTCGGCATTCAGTAGCGCTGGCTGTCGCGCGAGTTGCCCTAGGCTCCCTGCTGTAACGACATCATACCCCTGCTGGCGTAATAACATCTTACCCAGCAATTGCACATCAAGATCATCATCAATAATTAAAGCATTCGACAGCATAGAGGTTCCTTTGATGCCCCATACTCTTAACGATTAGTTATCGATTTGCGCGATAGTTCGAAAGGACATTGCTTTAAAGCTAAGTGGTTAAATTCCTTGGGCCCATATAAGCCCAAGGAAGCATAGAGGCAGGCTACTTAGAACGACTCCCACTCAGGCTGCTGGGGACTCGCCAGCCGACGTGGAGATGCAGGCGAGGGCTTATTCGCAGTAGAGTCCAGTGCTGTTCGGACAAGCACTGGTTGCTCGTTAGCATTGCTTAGCTTAAAAGCTCCCACTAGCGCGCCCAGTCGGTCGGCTTGTTCTCTTAGTTCCGCCGCCGCAGCGCTGGACTCTTCCACCATGGAGGCGTTGTGTTGGGTCATGCTATCCAGTTCGTTGACTGCATCATTTACTTGGCCGATACCCACACTCTGCTCTTTAGCACCGGCACTGATCTCAGCAATCACGTCAGCCACACGCTCGATGCTTTTTACCATCTCCTGCATGGTGACGCCGGTTTGTTTCACTTGGTCAACGCCTACCTTGGTGCGACTTAACGACGTATTGATCAGAGTGGCAATGTTTTTAGATGCATCACTTGAGCGGCTGGCCAATATACGTACCTCTTGGGCAACTACCGCAAAGCCTCGGCCATGCTCGCCTGCGCGGGCGGCTTCTACAGACGCATTCAGCGCCAGGATATTGGTTTGAAACGCGATGCTATCAATAAGGCTGACGATGTTACTGATTTCAGAGGAAGAGTCGTTAATCGTATCCATTGTCTGCTCAACGCTGTGCATTGAGTGCAAACCCTGTTGAGCGAGATCCCGGGTTGAAAGCGCCAGTTGGTCAGCCTGCTGGGCAGAGTCAGAGGCGTTGTTGACCACTGCTGCAATTTGCTCCATCGAAGCAGAGGTTTGCTGTAAATTCGCAGCAGCTTGTTCCGTGCGTGCTGCTAGTTCCTGACTGCCTTTAGCAATTTCACTTGACGCATGTTGAAGACTCATCGTACTGCTGCTAACTGACTGAAGCGTATCGTCAATGCGCTTAATAAAGGCATTGAACTGTTGTGCCAATTCACCAATTTCATCACGGCGTTGGCTCTCAATCCGTGCGGTTAAATCACCATCGCCTTCGGTAATCTCTTTAATACGCCCACTGATTTGGCGGATAGCCCGCGACATCATTAACGGCCCTAATAGTGCAGTAAGCGTTGCCGCAATAAAGATGATTAATGCAACAATAATAGTGGATGTTTGCTGCACTTGAATTCTATCAACCACCGCTGCTTCTGCTTGATAAGTGGCTTTCTCAATATTTATTCCCGATACATCATATATATCACGCAGTGCATTAAAGTCGTCTAATGATGAACTGGATAGCATCGTTAATGCTGCTGCGGTATTGCCGCTTTGGTGCAGCTCAAAAACATGCGTTGCCTCTTGTTTCCAATCGCTATACAGCGTTTCAAAGTTAGCTAGTTGCGTGGTTAGCTCTGGGTGATTCTGCATCAGTTCGGCATAATGACTCATGTGGTCATAAGCCTGTTGAGCATTCTCTTCAAACTCGGCGATTAGCGCTGTTGCTTGCTCGGAGCTGGGGTCAGATAACAGATACTCAATCTCAGCAACGCGTGCTTGATAAAGGTCACGGTCGCCGTTGAGTGTGGCTGAAGTCGCTGGAATATAGTTGGTGATAAACGTATCCAAACGGCTTTTTACCATGTTAACCAGCAGTGCATCGGCTACCACAATAACCAGTAGTGCTAATGCAACGCTGATAAAGGCAAGAGCATACTTAACTTTTATCTGATGAAGACGGTTCATATGTGCCACTCCTGTAGTGTAAAACCATGAGAGCACATTACCTTTAAAGCATTAGAAAGGTCGACGGCTTTGTAACGCTTGTGACTTTTGTTCACGTTCGAGGTTTTAATTAGCGTAATAATAATTTAAGAATGACTATAGTAAGAATTGTTAATATTTAAGTGACTATTTATAACCCGCCGCCTGGAGCTGAAATAGCTTCGCATAGCGGCCTGCAGTGGCCAGGAGTTCTTCATGGGTGCCGCGTTCAATAATATGTCCTTGATCAATAACCAGAATGAGATCAGCGCTGCGTACTGTGGAAAAACGGTGGGAGATCAATATCGCCATTTTATCACGGCTGTGCTCGCGAAAGCGGGCGAATATTTCGGCTTCAGCGGCGGCATCCATGGCAGCGGTAGGTTCATCCAGTACCAAAATGTCCGCGTTTTCGCGCATATACGCTCGGGAGAGGGCAATTTTCTGCCACTGGCCACCGGAGAGCTCTTGGCCATTTTTAAACCAGCGGCCCAGCTGGGTTTGATAGCCGCTGGCCATGCGTGTAATAAACTCATCCGCCATACCGTGACGAGCGGCGTTCTGCCATCTTTCTTGGTCGTTAAAGGCATGAGTATCGCCGACACCAAGGTTTTCGCCCACCTGCAACTGATAGCGCACGAAGTCCTGAAAAATCACCCCGGTGCGTTCGCGTAGTGCTTGGGTACTCCAATCCCGCAGGTCGCTACCATCTAACAGAATCCGGCCTTGGGTCGGGTGGTAGAGCCGCGTGAGTAGTTTGATAAGAGTAGTCTTACCCGAGCCGTTTTCGCCTACCAAAGCCAGGCTTTGCCCAGGGCAGAGATGCAGCGAGATATCGTGAAGAACCGGATCTTGGAGAACAGAGTCGCCGCCAGGGTAGGAGAAGCTAACGTGTTCAAAGCGTAACCCGTCACCGGGCAGTGCCCCCTGAGTTAGCGTACCGTTCTCTCCCTCCACTGGTTGCTCCAGATACTCATAAAGATTGGAGAGGTAGAGGTTATCCTCGTACATGCCGCTGATCGCGGTGAGGCTTGCGGAGAGCGCGGCCTGTCCTTGCTTGAAGACCATCAGGTACATGGTCATCTGACCCAGGGTAAGCGCCCCGGCAATCGTTTCAATCACCACCCAGCCGTAGGCTAAGTAAAAGGCTAAGGTGCCCAGCAAACCGAGCAGAAACCCCCAGCTTTCCCGGCGTAGTGTGAGGCGGCGATCCTCAGCAAACAATTTGGTAAAAATATCCCGGTAGCGCTTGAGAAACAGCCCCTCAAGGCCAAACAGTTTGACCTCTTTAATGCTGTCTTCCCTGGCCAGTACTGTCTCTAAATAGATCTGCATACGGGTTTGCGGTGAGCGCCAGCGAAACAGCCGGAAGGCATCACCCGAGAATTTGGCCTCCGAGATAAAGACCGGCAGGGCGCCAGCAACTAAAATCAGCAGTGCCCAAGGGGAAAACTGCACCAGCAGTACGCCGAAACTGCCCAGCGAGATTGCATTTTGCAGCAGCCCAAAGGTTTTATTCACCAGCGCAAGCGGGCGCGTAGACGCTTCACGCCGTGCTCGCGTGAGCTGGTCGTAAAGCTCTGAGTCTTCGAATTGACTGAGTGACAGCGTGCCCGCTTTTTCCAGGATCATCACATTGACCTTCTGCCCCAGCAGCGCACGCAGCAGTGACTGTTGGGCCGAAAGGCCACGCTGGGCCAGAGCAATGAGCGCAATGATCACGGCTTCGAACCCCACCAGCGTTAGCACTGGCGTAATGGATACTAGTAGGTTGGGATCAGTGGCTGATCGATGGGCCTCCATAGCACTTACCACCCCATCCACAATCAATTGACCCACCCAGGCCGCCACGGCAGGCAGAACCCCTGCGACCAGCGTGCACAGGGCCAGCCCAAGCATCATCCAGCGCGAGGTTTCCCAGACTAAGCTAAGTGCACGTCGGCTATAGCGAAATACGCCAAAAAAGCCGCTTAGTGGTGAGGAAGTCGATTCAGAAGGTGGTGGAGACATAGTTAGGCTGGCAAAAAGTACCGACGAAAAAAGAGTGCCATGATGCGGTGGTTGAGCGTGGATAGCCAGCTCAGCCGCCGGTTGCCTTCAACGGCAACGCGACGGAGACCCAGTTTAGTGGTGAGATATTACCAGGGGAGCACAGCCCCATCGGTGCGTGGCTCGGTGCCCCCTTGGAGTACGCCGGTGTCAGGATCGCGCAGAATGATTTGGCCACGGCCAAAGCTGATTGAATCGGCGACTTTAACGATGTCGTGGCCGCGGCGTGCCAGGGCAAGCGCTAAGTGATTGGGGAAGTCGGCTTCAACTTCGATGGTTTTGCCTTTGGTCCATTTCCAACGCGGCATATCCAGCGCCGCCTGAGGATTCAGTTGATCCTCAAGCATCGCCGTTACCACCTGCACATGGCCCTGGGGCTGCATATAGCCACCCATCACGCCAAACGGCCCAACGGCTTGGTTATCTTTAGTAATAAAGCCTGGGATGATGGTGTGGTAGGTGCGCTTGCCGGGGGCTAGTGCGTTGGGGTGCTGCGGGTCGAGGGAGAACGACCAGCCACGGTTTTGCAGGCTAATGCCAGTACCCGGCACTACGATGCCAGAGCCAAAGCCTTCAAAGTTGCTTTGAATGAATGACACCATATTACCTTCATCATCAGCGGTTGCCAGGTAAACGGTGCCCCCCTTTAATGGATTGCCATGAATGGGGTCAATGGCGTCTTGGCCAATAAGCTCTGCGCGTTGCGAAAGGTACTCATTCGATAGCATCTGCTCAACGCTCGGTTGCATAGATGAGCGTTCAGTAATGTAGTTTAAGCCGTCTACGTAACCAAGTTTTGTAGCCTCTATCCGGCGGTGGATAGTGTCTATCTGATCATTTGACTGTTCGCCTAAAGATTCAAGAATACCCAAGGCTTGAAGCACAATTAATCCGCTGCCGTTGGGAGGAATTTCCCAAATATCATGGCCGCGATATCGGACACTTATGGGTTTGACCCATTCTGGTGTGAAAGCTTGTAAATCTTCTTTGCGTAAGAAGCCGCCATGCTGACGTGAAAAGGCATCCATCGCATTCGCTAGGCTGCCTTGATAAAACGCATCCGCATGGCTATTGGCAATTTCACGCAGCGTTTTTGCCATATCAGGAGAGCGCCAAATATCGCCTGCTTTGGGAGCCTGCCCATTGGGAGTGAAGTGCGTAAACCAGGAGGAAAATTCATCTGTCCCGTATTTTCCATAACGCTCTTCTGCACTTTTCCAGAGTTGGCTGGCTACTGCTGATACAGCAAAACCTTCGTCAGCTAATTCTATTGCTGGCGCTAACAGCTGCTCAAAAGGCAGTTTACCAAAACGCTTTGAAAGCGCTGCCCAGGCGCCTGGCGCACCGGGTACTGTGACTGGCACTAATCCATGGGCGGGCATTTCCTCATGACCCAGGGCCTTGACGGCATCACATGAAATACTCTTTGGCGCAGGGCCGCTAGCATTGAGGCCATGTAGCTCACCTTTTACCCACACAAGAGCAAAAGCATCGCTACCAATACCATTAGAGGTTGGCTCAACGACGGTTAAAGCAGCAGCTGTAGCAATGGCAGCATCAATGGCATTGCCACCTTTTCGTAACATATCTATGCCGACTTGTGCAGCAAGCGACTGAGACGTAGCGATCATTCCACGTTTTCCAAACGTGACCATACGGCGTGAGGCGGAAGGGTAATAGTGTGGGTCAGTATGCATTGTGATTCCTATTTAGATGTAGCATCTAGACGGTGAGCCATTAGGCGGCGCTGTTTCATATAGCTATAAATACTGTAAATCACAGAAACAACCGCCAGTGTAAGCAGCAGCGCTGATATTGGCCGAGTGAAGAAGAGCGTCCAGTCAGTGCTTGTCTGGAAGGCCCGTCTTAAGTTGGTTTCTGCTATAGGGCCCAATACAACGCCAAGTACAAGAGGTGCTAGCGGATAATCCAGTTTTTTAAGCAGATATCCCACTGCACCAATGCAGGCAAGTAGATAAAGGTCGGATAAGCGGTTGTTCAGGGTGTAAGTACCAATTGCACAGCAGGCTAATACAACGGGAACAACAATATACTTAGGTACATTTAGTAGGCGTAAAAAAGCCCTCATTAAAATAACGCCTATTAACAGCATGAAGACAGAAGCTATCGCCATGGCAATAAACATGCTGTAAACCAAGTCGGGATGATCAAGTATTAAGCGCGGGCCAATGCTGATGCCGTGTACCATGATGGCTGCCATGAGAACTGCATCGGCGGGAGACCCTGGTATGCCTAACGCTATCAATGGTATTAAGCTGCCGCCTACCGTTGATGAGTTGCCTGACTCAGAAGCAACAACGCCCTGTGGTTCACCCTTACCAAAAGTTTCTGGGTGCTTAGACGCTCGTTTAGCTTGGTCGTAAGCTAATAGATTAGAAATTGAGCTACCTGCACCGGGTACTGCACCAATAAACACACCGAGCAATGATGAGCGTATAACATTGGCGGGCTTCAATAAGATGTCTTTTATGGTTTGCCAAAGGTGAGGGCGCATATCTCCACTGATTAATGCGCCAGAAGAGGGCTGTTTGTCTCCGGCGGCAGGCTCTAATTCGGAGAGTAGCTGGCTCATGGCGTACATGCCTATTAATACAACCAGGAACGGTATGCCCGCGGTCAGGATTTCATAGCCAAAGGTAAAACGCTCGCGCCCCATGAGTGGGTCAGGCCCAATAGTGGCGATGCCGATCCCGATTAGACCCGCGATTAGTCCCCTGATAAGAGAGTCACCCACTAGGCTTGCTATGACAGTCAAAGCAAAAATAATAAGCGCAAAATATTCCCAGGGTCCTAACTTAACCGCTAGAAGCGCGAGTGGAGGCGCAGCCACGATCAGCACAGCAATAGAAATAATAGAGCCCACGAATGAAGCAAATAATCCCAAGGATAGTGCTTTCCCAGGATGACCTTGTCGAGCCATAGGGAAGGCATCAAAGGTGGTTGCAACTGATGAGGGCGTGCCTGGGATGCCCAGCAGAGCGGCACTAAATAAGCCACCGCTTAGTCCACCTACGTAGACAGATAGCATGACCGCAATGCCCTGCATGGGAGGCATGGCAAATGTAAGAGGCAACGTAAGGACTATGGCCATGGTAATCGTAAAGCCGGGTATTGCGGCGGCAACAATACCTGCAAAAGTCGCTACTGCCATGAGTAATAGCGTATAGGGCTCGGTCACGCCCCCTAGCGCTACGAGGAAAGCATCAGTCATAGATCACATTACCATTGAGCACGAGGAAGGTAGATGTTGAAGGCCTCAGAAAATAAATAGTAAGGCCCAGCAGAAAAGAGAATGGCGACGAAAATGGCAAGCACTACGGTAGTAGCCTTCCTGGGGGCTAGGTAAAGCTGTGTAGTAAGCAGATACACAAAAGTGCTGATAATAAATCCAGCAATAGGCATTGCTATCATATACACAGTAAATAGCACCAGGTTGATGATGACGGCTTTAAGTGCGGTTAGTCTTCTCCAGGCAATGCAAAAGGTTGTACGCGGTAAGCCGTGTTTGGAGAGTTCAAAGATAACTGCCATGCCGCATAAAATTGCAATACTGAAAAAGATAATTTGTGGGAAAGTACCTGCACTCATGGGTTCCCAACGAGAGGCCGGCAATGAGCCGGCCTTGAAGGCCATGAATAAAGCACCGAGGGCGATGAAAAGGTAAGACAGCACTTGTAACGCCGGGATTAGAGCTGTCTCTGCGCTTCTGCGCTCCATAAAAACCTCCTAAAGCACAACGTTACCTTAATTAAGGAGGTGGGCGTTGTTTTCAATGAACTCATTATTACGCTCTAAATAAGCGGTATAGTCTTCTCTGTTAAGGTAACGCACTGTGCCGCCTACATTCCCAATGTCGGTTTTAAATCCTTCACTATTAGCGACATTTTTAAGCGCACTTTCCAGTGTTGAAACGACCGACTCGGGTGTTCCTTTGGGCACAACAACCCCACGAGTAACTAAAAACTCAAGATCATGCCCCAGTTCTTTAAGTGTAGGTGTATCAGGCAGCTCTTCAATGCGTTCAGAAGTAGCCGCTGCTAACACGTTCAAATCGCCATTTTCTACGAAGGCGCGTGCTGAGTAATAGTCCTCTATAGCCACTGTGATATGCCCACCTGCGAGCGCACGTAACCTCTCTCCAGTCCCTTCATACCCCACATAGCCGAACTGAGTGCCCGTGGATTCTTCAAATTGCACTGCCCATAAGTGTGGGATACCACCTAATGTAACGCCCATCCGATACTCACCTGGGTTTGAGGTGACATCTTCGAGCATGTCATCGAGTGTTTCCCAACCAGTATCGGCATTTACTACGATGGCCGAGTTATCGCTGGTCATCATGGAAACGACATCAAAATCGTCCCAGTTGAGGTCTGTCACCCCCGAATGATGCGCGATCAGCAAACCTTCATGTATTTGCGAAATAGTGTATCCATCGCTATCTCGGCGGGAGGCTTCACGCAGTCCTACCGTTCCACTTGCTCCAGGCATATTAATCACAGGCACCGCTTGGCCTAACTCTGTTTCAAGATGTTTGCTTACCAAACGCATTAGCAAGTCGCTGCCGCCACCTGGCCCCCAGGGCACAATAAATTCGATTGGCTTTTCAGGATAATTATCAGCAGCTGTTGCAAAGGCGGGTATAGAAAGTGCTGCTGCTAAGGCGGTGGTAGTGAATAGCGATTTAAGTGTCATTGTTTACCCCATTGATCCATGAATTGTTGTGAGTTTTGGCGTGTTGAGTGGTGTTACTTATAAGTTTTTGTAAAGTTTGAGTTATCTTTACGGAATAATAAGCCCTCCATAAACCAGGGCGCCCATAACCACAAAGGCGGGGTGCGTGTTAAAGCGAATCAGTGCTATAGCGGCGGCTGTGCCAATGATCAGGGTATGAATCGCTCCGCTGGTATCAAGGCTTTCGAGCAGAAATCCCAAGGTAAGCCAGGCCATCATCATGGCGATGACTGGGCGCACCCATTGGCTCATGCGCTTCACCCGAGGGGAATCACGATGACGGTAGAGCAACCCTAACGCGCCTAACATGAGTAGCAGCGTAGGGATCACTGTGGCAGCCACTGCGATGAAGGCACCACCAATACCGGCTACTTCATAGCCCACATAGCCGGCCATTTTGGTAGCAATAGGGCTAGGTAAAGCATTGCCGAGGGCTAATGTTTCCGCGAAGGTTTGTGCGGTCATCCAACCATAACGGCCAACCACTTCGGCCTCAATCAGTGGAATAATGGCCGGGCCGCCGCCATAGCCGATAATGTTCGGGATAAAAAAGGCTAAGAAGAGATCCCAATAAATCATGCCGTCCCCTCCGCTTTTTTCTTACCGGTAGGGCGCAGGAGGGCAGCAAGTAGAATGGCGCCAATCACCCAGCCTGGGTGAATGCCAAGCCAGTAGATTAGCCCGGCGGCAATGATGGCCATTGCAATGCTGACCAGCCAGCCAAGAGCGGCCTGGGATTTATCAAAAAAGTCCCAGGTGAGCTGCGCCATCATCACCATGACCACCGGCACCACGGCTTGGCCCATGCCGCGAATCCAAGTCACATCGCGGTAGCGACTGAAAATGCCTAACATGACAATCATCGCCACAATCATCGGGACAATAATAGCAATGACGGCCGCAATACATCCGACGACTCCACCTACACGATAGCCAATATAGCCGGGCATCTTGGTGGCAATGGGGCCGGGTAAGGTATTACCAATCGCCAATACATCGGCGAATTCCTCATCGGTGAGCCAGTGGTGACGGGTGACGACCTCGGCGCGCACTAATGGGATCATGGCGGGGCCGCCACCGAAACCAAAGATGCCGACGCGGAAAAAGGCCCAGAAAAGTTGCCAGGAGGTGGCGGGTGGTGTCATTGATGCATATCCCGCGAAGCCAAGGAGGAGGAGATCAGAAGCATACCTAGACCTTATTTATCGTTTGTAGGTTAAAAAATCGATTATCTTGTCTAAAATAGAATATAGGTAGTGCCCGACCCAACGTCAACAGTCAAAACAGAATGGACAGCGGGAGCTGAGATGAACAAAGGACATCGTGATGAATAATTATCTACCTACGTCAGCCAAGTCAGTAGGGCCAGTGGGGCCAGCAGGTACCGCATCAAGTCGTGTGTTTGATCATTTACGCAAGGATTTGGTGGGTGGGCGTTTTGTGGCCGGTGAAAAGCTCGCTATCAATGCGCTCAAAGAGCGCTATCAAGTCGGTTTGAGCCCACTGCGAGAAGCGCTCAATAGATTGGCGGCTTATGGGTTGCTAGTGCAGGAGAACCAGCGCGGCTTTCGGGTGCCAAAGCTATCGCGGGATGAATTGGATGATATTGCTCAAATGCGCCTGGAAATGGAAGGGATGGCGCTAGAGCGAGCTATTGCCAACGGTGACTCGCTTTGGGAGGCCGATTTGCTTGCCGCTGCGCATCGCCTGAAACGGGCCGATATAACCCTGGATAAAGGCGAAGAGTGGGAGCATCTGCATACTCAGTTCCACCGCACCCTAGTGGCGCCGTGTGGGTCAGTCTGGTTATTGCGTTTTATTGAGCAGTTACATGACCAGTTTGATCGCTACCGACGTTTGGGGCCAAAAATGCCGACGATACGCCAAGAGCTGGACGAGCAGCATCATCAACTGGTGGAGCTGGCGCTGCAGCGGGATGCTAAAGCAGCGCGTGAATTAATGGACGACCATATCCATAAATCCTATGAAGTCGCCTTGAAGCGCTACCAAGAGCATATGTAGTTGGTAAACTGCTGCGCACAGTGTGTCGGTCATCGCCGACCCGATAAGTAAAGAGGGTGCTATGTACGCAGATAACCAAATAGTTGCGCAAACGCTGAACTGGGTGCGCACCTTCATTGTCGCCCACGATATTTGCCCGTTCGCTCAGCGGGAGCTAGCGCGTGAAGCCATCCGCGTTGAAGTTGTGCGCTCTAAAAAAATTGAAGTGGCGCTTGAAGAATTGATGGTCGAGGTAGAGTGGCTGGACGAACACCCTGAAACTGAAACGACGCTGCTGGTATTTCCAACGCTTTTTAAAAGCTTTGATCACTACCTGGATTTTGTTGAGCTGGCTGAAAGCATTCTTGTTGATCAGGGATATGAAGGAGTCTATCAGCTCGCCACCTTTCATCCCGATTACTGCTTCGACGGGGCTGAGCCCGATGACGCTGCCAACTATACCAACCGCTCTCCCTATGCCATGGTGCATCTGCTACGTGAAGAGAGTGTTGAAAAGGCGATTGAGTTTTATGGCGATACCGACGCGATTCCTGAGCGCAATGTCGCTAAGTTAACGGCGATGGGCAGCGACGCCGTTGAGCAGCAGTTGCAGCACTGTTTTGACGTGAGCGACTAAGGCTTGTGAACCACTCGCTGATGTTTGCCTTTGCTTTTAGCTGCATACAGGGCGCCATTCGCAAGTTGTATTCTGTCGATATTTGCATTTAACGAGCCGCTAATTTTTATGACATGAAGCGGAAGGCCAATGGAAAAAGGGCCAGCCAAGCTGGCCCAAAAGCGTGAATTAAAACTCTTCCCAATCAGGTGTGGCGTTGGGCAGTTTTCTAGCTGAATAAGCGTTAGACGCTGCAAGTGCCTGCGGTGATGAAGAGGCGCTGGGGGTTTCCGAGCCACCGTGCGCTACGCGCTTAAGTTTGAAGGTCGTGACTAACTCGGCCAAACGAGTAGCTTCATCCTGGAGTGAGGCTGACGCGGTGCTGGTCTCTTCAACCAGCGATACATTTTCCTGGGTCGCCGAGTCCATCTGGGATACGGCTGTGCTGACTTGGCTAATGCCCGACTCCTGCTCCTTTGCGGCGAGAGCAAGCTCTTGCATCATTTCCGTCACTTTACGAATAGCTTCGTTGATCTCTGCCATATCATGGCCATTTTTCGCTGCTTGTTCCGCACCGACAACAATACGCTGTGAGATATCTTCAATCATGGTGCGTATTTCTTTCGATGAGGTGGAGGTCTTTGTTGCTAATGAACGAACTTCGCTGGCCACCACCGCAAAGCCTCTGCCGTGCTCGCCAGCCCGGGCAGCTTCTACCGATGCATTCAACGCCAGGATATTGGTTTGAAAGGCGATCGAGTCAATCACCTGAATAATGTCATGGACTTTGTGCGAGGTCTCTTCTAATTCCCGCATCAGTAGGCTGGTGCGTTCAGATGCCTGCTTACCACTATTCGCCTGTTGCGCGGCGTCCTGGGTCAATTGCTGTGCTTGACCGGCAGTGTCTGCGTTTTGCCGCACAATCGATGAAATTTCATCCATGCTCGCGGCGGTTTGCTGCAAAGCTGCGGCTTGTTGTTCTGTGCGTGAGGCGAGGTCTTGGCTGCCGCTGGCAATTTGCTTTGAACTAGAGGCGACGGCTTCGCTACTTTGATTGAGCGTACCGATCATCTCTTCCAGGCGCCCCTGCATATCCTCCATGGCACCATAAAGACGGCCGATCTCGTTACGCCCTAGGTCGTCGATATGACTGGTCAAATCCCCCTTTGCAATGTTTTCGCAAATGCTGACTGCCCGCTGTAGGGGGCTGATGACGAGCCGATTAATCATTATTTGTACCACAATATAGAGCACAATCGCGGTTAAAATGAGAACGCCTACGGTAATACCAAAAATGATGCTGTCGCGCTGTGCTTCCGAGAGAACCTGGTTGCCTCTGCTCAGTGCATAATTATTAAAATTACTGATCGCAGTGCTAAAGCCGGAGAACTTCTGATTCATGGGATCACGGTATTCGTCCAGCGTCTCATAGCGCTCGTTGGCTAAATCACTTCTTAAGGTGTCAGTGACAATAAGGTGGTAACTATCGACAATTGCATCGATCAGTGGGCGACGCTCGGAACCAGCCGGGAGTTCAAGGCGAGAGAGCTCTGCAATACGCTGGTCAGATTTCTCCAAACTCGCCAGTGCGTCTCCCAGCGCCTGCTCAGCGTAGTTTTCGTTGCCATTGCGGTAGTGCTGTGACATGCGCTCTAGCCTGACCCGCATTTCCATTAGATTTGTTTCTGCACGATTAGCAGCACTCGCTTGTTGAGCGCTGATCTCATTAATTTCTGCCAGCAGCTGGGCACCTTCGCGTTCTGCCATGGCGCCCATGCTACCCAAAATGATAAGCATGGCTAAAAGCACAATCAGTGCGCCAGCAATCACTCTCTTAACTGATATGTTTTGCATTGATACTTCTCCTAAAACTCCCCGCACCTGAATTGGTGCATAGGGGAGTTTTAAAAGGTATCAATTCCTCGTTAATATAATGATTTGATTAAGTTTGTTTTATTTTGTTAGATTGTTAAATTCTAAGTCATGATAAAGTCGTATAATTAAATGTTTTTTAAACTCATTTAAGAATTGCTTGAGAAATAATCGTTTGGTAAAGAACTCTTTGGTAAATGAGTTGCTGTTAAAGCATCTTATGCATCACATGCGTATCGACAAAACCAAAGCGCGCATGGCGGTAGGCGTTAGGAACGGTACCCACAATACTAAACCCAAGCTTCTGCCATAACGCGACGGCCACCTCATTGGTGGCCACCACGGCGTTGTACTGCATGGCTAGAAACCCCAGTTCCCGGGCCTGTTGCTGGGAGTGCTCGCACATGGCTCGCGCTACGCCTTTGCCCCGTGCAGCGGGGGTCACCATATAACCACAGTTACATATATGATCGCCGGGACCTGCCGCGTTGGTTTTTAAGTAGTAAGCGCCCAGCACTTGTCCGTTTTCATCTTTGGCAACCACACTGGCGTTAGGCGCTTTACACCATAACTGACGGGCAGCTTCAAAGCTGATATCGGGATCAAACGCATAGGTCTCTTGCGCTGCGACAATGGCTTGGAAGGTGGGCCAGAAAGCAGCAAAATCGTCATCTGTCATTGGAGAGAAAGCGAGTGTGGTCATAAGTATCCTATAAAGCGAGGCGCTTACCGAGCGACCTCAGCGACAATCTCGTAGCTACGCAGACGATCCGCGTGATTGAAAAAATCGCTATTAATCATCAGTTCATCAGCACCAGTGCGTGCTTGGAACTCTTCAAGCTCTGCTTTAACCGTCTCTGGCCCACCAATAATAGCCGCGCCTAAAAATTGGCTGACTTGAGCTTGTTCCATCGGCGACCAATCGAGCTGCTCAACCGGCGGCTGTGACTGAGTTGGCTTGCCGCGAATAAGGTTTAAAAACTTCTGCTGCGCTGTCGTGGCCAGGTAGTGAGCCATCGCGTCACTCTCTGCGGCCATCACGGGAAGGCCGACCATCGCATGGGGCTTATCCAAGTGTTCCGAGGGGCGGAAGTTATCACGGTATAAACGCAGCGCTTCAAATAAATAGCCCGGCGCGAACTGAGCCGCAAACGCGAAGGGTAAGCCCAGTTTGGCTGCCAACTGCGCGCTGTAACCGCTGGAACCCAGCAACCAAACAGGCACATGGGTACCTTGGCCAGGCACCGCTTTCACTCGCTGCTGGGGCTCTGCATCGGCTAAGTAGCTGCGCAACTCATTCAGCAATTGTGGAAAATCATCGACCCCCGCATGAGCGTTGCGACGCATGGCCTGCATGGTGGCACCATCTGAGCCTGGCGCACGGCCTAAACCCAGATCAATACGGCCAGGGTAGAGCGTTTCCAGTGTGCCGAACTGCTCGGCAATCACCAGCGGTGGATGGTTAGGCAGCATAATGCCGCCGCTGCCCACGCGGATGGTGGACGTTTGCCCGGCTATGTGACCAATCAACACGGCGGTTGCGGCACTGGCGATACCGGCAATATTGTGGTGCTCGGCGAGCCAGTAACGGGAATAGCCTAGCCGCTCGGTTAATTGCGCCAGGGCAACACTATCGCGAAAGGTCTCTACGGCACTGCCGTCCTGGCGAATAGGCGCCAGATCGAGGACAGAAAGTGCCGTGGAAGCGAGTTGGTTCATGGGTTACCTGCAAATTAATTCGTGGGCGCGTAGAGTGAAAAATTACTTAGCGCGCTTGGTAATTACACGTTATGCGGCCAGTGCAGATGAATTGCAAGGTGTTGCCTGCTTAGGTATGTATTGGGGTAATGCTAATCCTCACTCAAGCGGCGGAGTGGGGCGAATAAGAATTTCATTCACATCTACATGGGCAGGCTGTGCTAGCGCGTAAATTACCGCATTGGCGATATCGCGATCTTCTAAGGCATGAGTTGGTGGTTCATCAAAAAAGGGGGTGTCGACCATTCCAGGTTCAATTAGTGTCACACGCATGCCGGTGCCGCGTAACTCTTCACGTAAGTTGTAGCCAATTCCGGTGACCGCCCACTTGGTCGCGCTATACATAGAGCCTGGGATGGTCGTGCGACCTGCCGCCGAGCCGGTTAACAGTACATGGCCTTTGCTTCGTTTTAGGGCAGGCAAGCAGGCCTGTATGGTGAGGCCCACGCCATAGATATTGGTCAGGATCATCTCTCGCCATGCGTCGTGGTCTGCCTCGCTAAAACCGCCGGGTGAACCGCCACGGCCTGCATTGGCCAAGACCCCATCCAAGCGGCCAAAGGTTTCCAGCGCCTGCTCAACCATGGCCTGCTGCTGTTCCATGTTAGTCACGTCAAGCTCACAGGCCAGCACGTTTTCAGGCCCTAGCTCTTGCGCCAGGGTGATGAGCTTTTCGCTAGAACGGGCGGCCAGTACCAGCTTATAACCTTCGCGCGAGGCTGCTCGTGCGGTGGCTGCGCCAATGCCGCTAGATGCGCCGGTAATTAATAGCACGCGGTGTTGCATGGGGCTGTGCTCCTTGCTTGATCAGTCAAGTAAGCTTTTAGCATGGCTAAGGTGGCAGCATCCTGCAAATATAGGCTTAACCAGGTTGGTAATGTGCTGATAATTGACCGTTAACGGGGAGCCTAGCTACTTTACGTTTTAGCATCTTTGCGTTTTAGCATCGCAGAGAGATCCAGTATCGCCTGGGCCATATCCGCCATGCTTTTGCTTTGGTCCATCGAGGTTTTCCGCAGAAAACGATAGGCCTCCTCTTCGCTCATTTCCTGGTGGGCCATGATGAGACCTTTGGCGCGTTCAATCAGTTTGCGTTCTCGTAGCGCTTTGCGGGTATTTTCAAGCTCATCGCTTAGCCCCTGTAAGCGACTGGCCTGGGCTTGGGTGAGTTCGATCAGCGAGCGGCCCAGGGGGGAGGTGAGAGCGTTGGCGGTCAGGTCGCCTAATGGTTGCGCTCCATTCAGCGCCAACAGCTGCTCGCAGGGGGCGAGTGTAGGGTGGCTGGGCTGTGCCTTGGCTTTTTCTAAAGCCTCCTCAGCCTGACCGATTTTGCGGTGGCAGAGCATACTCAGTTGTTCAATTAGCGCATTTTCAACCGTCTTCATTGAGTCGATGCGCAGCGTGGTGAGTTCATACCAGGTTTCGCCCAGCTTATCGGGTGTCTCTTTAGGTGGTGACTGTGCTGCCGATGAGCGCTGGCAGGCGATATCGCGCAGGTGGCAAATACCTGACAGCGTGCGCGGCGAAAGCTCCTTCTGCCATGCCTGCTGCGCTTCGGGTGTCGCAAACTCTACAAAGGTGTCGAAGCAGCGCTGTTGATCCGCCATTAGCTGGTTGAGCAGGGCACGATGAGGCTCGTCGAAGTGGCCATGGGTGAAGCCAAAGGCGCCGCAGGCGCGCTCCTGGCCCGCCAGCTCTTTGCCTTGCATTAAGTGGAAAATCGCCACTAGCGTGCGGGTAATATCGGGATCGATAGAGGTATCCGCGGCCTCAAACACAATGGCCAGTAGGCCACTGGTCAACTGGTTAAACGCCTGTGTCGCTGCATCGGGGGTGATAGCAAAGGTATCAATGGCCTGGCGAAGCGCGCCAAGTTCGTCAAGCGCGTACCAGACGGCGGCAATCCGGCGCAGTAAGCGCGCGGCAGCCTGTGGGCGGGCCTCCTCGCTGAGCGCTTCCAGGCGATGGCGCATTAATGTTTCGGCCTGCTGACTGTGCTGTCGGTAGGTGTCGCGGCGCGTTTTGAAGCGCTGCCCCTGGGAAGCAAGGTAAATCGTCGAGGCGCCCCGCTCACGCTGGAGCATATGAATAAAGCGGCTGATGTCGCCGACAATATCGGCGGTGGTGGCAAGGTGGGTAAGGTTGTCGATATCGCAACGGATGGCGGTTAAGAGCAGTTGCTGCGCTGAAGACATAGAAATTTCCTTGGTGACTCGCCGCCTAAATGTGAACACTCCCATACCGTTATCCTCCCATACCATGCTGAAGCGTATGGGAGTGAACAGGAACGTTATGGAAGTATGAGTGTACTGGAAAGCGCTTAGCGTAACGACAGAGCGCCCGCGCCTACATCATCACCTACTGCGTCGCTATACGCTTTGGCCTCTTCTGCTTCGGTAGCATCGCTAAAGCGTACCACCAACACACATGAAGCCAGGATCAGTACAGTGAGGCCTAAATAGAACAGACCTTGCTGATAAGTCAGGCTTTCACTGCGGAACAGAAAGGCAGCGCCTACCGCGCCCACGTTACCGCCAGCGCCGACTATGCCCGCCACGGCACCCAGCGCCTTTTTGTTGATAAACGGAACCACGCCAAAAGTAGCGCCTTCTGCCATCTGCACAAACAGGCTGAACACCAGCATGATACCTATCGCGAGGCTTAATACGTGCATCTGCGAAAACGCTACCAACGCAATACCTTCGCAAACCAAGGCAATAAACAGCCAGCGAACGCGTCCTTTCAAGCCCCCTTGCTTAGCGAAAAGATCCGAGAAGATGCCGCCTAAAGTACGCGCAAAAATATTCATTAAACCAAACAGACCGGCGATCAGACCCGCGGTGGCCAGGGTAAGGTCAAACTTATCAAAGAAGTAAATGGCAGCAATATTGTTGATCGTCAGTTCCACGCCAAAGCAGAGGCCGTAGACAACGAACAGCGCCCAAACACGAATATCCTTGGCGGCGGCTAGAAAGCTTTGCGCGGCACCATTTTCGCCAGAAGCTTCAGGCAATTCGCCGCGTGCGCGCAGGTCGCTGAAGTTGCCGTTGGGGGCATCCTGGGTGAAGAACCAGTAGCCAATGCCGGTAAAGAACATCACTACACCAGGCACCATCATTGCTAAACGCCAGCCAAAGGCTTCGTTAACGCCCAGCATCAGCATGCCCGAGAAGATTAGTGGCATCAGTATCTGCGTGGTACCGCCACCCAAGTTGCCCCAACCTGCACTAGTAGCATTGGCGGTGCCGACCACATTGGGGGCGAACATCATCGAGGTGTGGTACTGGGTAATCACGAAGGAGGCGCCAATAGCCCCAATGGCTAAGCGCGCCAGTAGGAAGGTTTCAAAACTATCGGCCAAGCCAATGCCCATCACCGGAATAGCGCCTAATATCAGTAGCCCAGTATAGGTTTTACGCGGGCCGATGCGGTCACACAGTACGCCAATTGCAAGGCGCACAATTACCGTGATCGCTACCGAAGCGATAATCGTATTGCCGATTTGTGTTTGAGTCAGTGAAAGGTCTTCTCGAACAATCGCCATAAGAGGGGCGATGCCGAACCAGCCGAAGAAGCAGATATGAAACGCGAACCATGAGAAGTGGAAAGCGCGCATCTGCGGGGTCGAGAAGTTAAACAGCCGAATGCGGTTGGCTTTGTTGCGTATGTCCATGGGATGGCCTCACGGGGCATAAAACGAGTTAGTCGCTACGCAACGCAAACAAGTTATCGCGCTACGCAAACAATTGACGAGAACATGCCTTCACCGTTGAAGGTCAGGTTCGACGCACTCGTACCCGACTGGGCCTGGTCCACGCCTACCACCACTGGTAGAAGTTATGCAGGTAGTTTGCCAGTTGAATATTTATTAATAAAAATCAAAATCTTAATTTATTTTTATAGAGCGTGAGAATGATTAAGTACTAAGGCCATGCTGCATGATTGGGCATGCAGCACTCTTTTTGCGGCATCTTGGTGCTAGAAGGGGGTAATGGGCGGGCTGAACGTGCAGCCTTATTCATGTAAATAGACGGCATCAATATCCAGTGTGGAGTGGCTACCAATCGCATTAAAGTGTTCGCTTAACCAGCGTTCAGCGGCAGCTTGTCCCTGCTCGAAAAGATGGCATAGAAAAGGCCACTCAGAATTGGATTTGCTGGAGACAGAGAGGCCCTCAAGTGCCTGCTCGCCACTAATGCGGTGGAACAACGCTTGCTGGTAGCAGTTTTCAATGCCTTGCTCATCGAGGGCATGCTTAAGCAGCGCAATCATACGAATCTCTTTAATCAGTGCTGAGTTAAAGGTGATCTCGTTGAGGCGGTTCATAATGGCCGATGCCGAGGTGGGGACTTCGTTGCGGCTGATTGGGTTGATTTGTATTAGCAGAATATCCCGTGCGCTGCACTCCTCCATGAGAGGAAACAGGGCGGGGTTACCCATGTAGCCGCCATCCCAATACGCTTCGCCGTCGATCTCCACTGCTTGAAACATAAAGGGCAAGCAAGCGGAGGCCATCACCGCGTCAACGCTCATCTCTTCACGGCGGAACACTCGCTGTTTTCCCGTGCGTACGTTAGTGGCCGCGACAAACAGCTTAAGCTGTTGGCATTGCCTAACCCGATCGAAATCAATATGTTCGGCCACGATATCGCGCAGCGGATTTATATTGAGCGGGTTGAGTTGATAGGGGGAGGCCACACGGCTTAATAGATCCATCGCAATAAAGCCGGGCGAGTGATCCAGACTCCAGTTGCCGGTCAATATATCCAAGGGAGAGCGGCGGATGGGGCTGGCCATACCCGCGCGACTCACCGCTTGCCAAAAGTCGAGCAGTGCTTGCCGAGCGGTCTCTTTATCACCTCTTGTTAGCGCATCGGCCATTACCACGCCATTCATTGCCCCGGCGCTGGTGCCGCTGATGCCCTCAATCTCAATGCGGTCATCTGCCAGTAGGCGATCAATGACACCCCAGGTATAAGCCCCATGGGCGCCACCACCTTGTAACGCGAGGTCTAGCTTTTTGACCTGTGCCATATGCTTTTTCCCATTGCTACTGGTGAGGAAAGTGGTTTCATTGCAACCAGCATGGCATAGGTGGCTAGATAAGACGAAAGGCTATTTAGCGTACAACGTACAACGGCTTTTTAAGGGGCGCCCGCAAGCGGTGAGTGATGATTGGTTGAATAGGGCGCCTCATACATGGCGTGCTCCATGAGGTTGTCCAACTGCAGGGCGAGCTGCTGGCTGGCTTCTTCCATTACTCCCAAGGCGGCCAGTTGACCATTGCGGTCACCCAGGCGGGCAAACTTCAGTGCTTCCGCGCCACTGTCATGCATACGGCGATGGGGTGCCGCCAGCGCTCGATAGGCCTCAGTGCGGGCGTAACGTTGGTAACCTTCACCGTGTTGATGCCAGCGCCCTAAACGGCATTGGTGATGGTCTTCTAGGGGAGTGTCTATGTTGGCAGAGAGGAGCTGCTTATAAAGCCGACACTTCCACACCGCATGATCAAGCTTCGCGGAGTGTAAAAACGCAGCGGTGGCACTGTGATGAATCACCTTGTGCATATGCTGAGCTTGGTCAGCAAGCTGATGCACTGCCTGCTTGGCTGTTTGCGCGGAATGGGTAATTTCCTCGTCGGCCAGACTTTTTTTCACCACGGCCTGCGAGTGCTCTCTTACCTGGCTGTTAATTTGCTCCATCAGTAGGCTGAGCTGATGGCTCAAGCTGTGCATAGTCAACGCTAAACGGTGGACATCGTCTGCAATGGCTGCCAATCCTGGAGATTGCTGGCTAGCGGCGTCGGTGCTGCCAAGCAGGCCTTGGCTATGGGCCGTTTCGAGGGCCGTGCTTACCGCTAATGCTTGGGCGTGGCCCGCACTGCGAGCGAGAGCCACTTGTAGCTGGCTTAGGGCGTGTAGGGTTTTGGCTAACACTAATGGGGGTAACGCTTCGGCACGTTCAGTGTCGTGGCAACGTTGCTCAAGGCTATTAACCGCCTGTTCAGCGGTGCCAATTAAATTAACCGTTTCCGTTAGGGTGGCCCGCTCGCCGGCAAGCTGATCCGCGTACTCCTGTATGCCACTGTTGAGAGAAGCCAGCATATCCGCGCCTCTCGCCTGCAGCATGCCGATGGACTGTGCTGGTTTCATCAGGCTTAACAATCGGCAGCTGGGGGAGGGAGCAGCAGCGTCAAGCTGAGTGCGTAACTCGTCAACTTCCTGTTCCAGGCGGCGAATTTTTTGGTACGGGTGCATAAAGGCGAACATGGCAGAGACACCTACGGCAGATAGCAATGCTTTGTGTTAATTTGTCACAAAGTATTGCAGAGGGTTCCCCTGTGCGCCTGATTTAGCGGCCGAAAATGATAAAATTCAGCTACTGATTGTCTGCGAGACTGAGGTTGTTAACGTTCCTCTTATTAAGAGTTTGAATAACATTAGCGCCGGGCTAGCTGTGCGGCGGCGGCCGTGCAGCCTAGAAACGCGGAGGTTGCCAGCCACTCGGCGTCGGGATAATAAGCGAACACATACTGATCCTCTTTTAGACTGTCGATCAGTGGGTAAGTGACGTCTTCGCGTACCGCCGGGCAGCCATGGCTGCGCCCAAGCCGCCCCGTTTGGGTGATAAAAGCGTCGCTTACATAGTCCGCGCCGTGGATCACAATAGCGCGCTCAAACGCCAAGTCATTGACGTTGGGTTCCAGACCCTCCAGTCGCAGTGAATAGCCGTTACGCCCATAGTAGCTGTTCATAGTGCGAAATAGGCCAATGCTGGATTGATGGCTATCAGGGGTATTGGAAAACGTCTCTGCTTGGGCGTCGCCAGACCCCTGGCCGTGGGAGACCAGTTCTTCGAAGAGTAGCTTATGCTGGCGCAAATCAAATACCCACAGGCGCGGCTCTGTTGATGGCAGCGAGTAATCAATCACTGCCAAGCGCTCGGCATTAGGCTCGGCGCAGTTAAGCGCTTGAGCGGCTAAACGCAGCGCATCGGGCGAGGCCTGGGGGGCGAGCTGCAGCAACTGATGGTGTAAAGGCAGCACGCCGCGAGGTGGCGTTGAATCAACTTGGGCGAAGAAACTGGCAGCGTGGAGCGGTAATGTAAATAATGTAAAAGGTAGAGAAAATAGTAACGTGGCAACATTTAAACGAAGAGCCATAAAAGTCGATCCTACGAGCAATATCAGTCATTATAAAGATTAGCCGACTAATATAAAAAACAGGGTCGGCGATGTGGAAGACTATAGTAACGCAAGGAGAGGGCGATGAACGAGATACAGCCACTAAGACAATGGGCGATAGGGGTCGCTCTGTGTCTCACGCTTACCCACAGCCCTTTAGGCATTAGCTATGCGAATGCGGATTCAGCGCCGTTACAACAGGCGCTAGCCCAGCAATTAAGCGCGGTGGAGGCGCAGCGGCTACCGGTTGCTGAGTTTTATCAACTGCGCGATGGGCAGCCCGCCTGGCAGGCAGCCGTGGCGGTTGAGTCACTGGTTGCTGCGCTGAATAGCTTGGAAACCGATGGTCTAACACCCGAGGATTACCACGCTGACACACTGCTTGATGAGTTCCAGCGCAGTCAGGCAAGCAGTCAAGCCGCTCAGGCGTCGTTTGATATTAAAGCGACTCGAGCGTTGCTGCTGGCGCTGGATCATTTAGAGCGCGGTAAGGTGAACCCACGTGATGTCGAACCCCAGTGGGATGCGCCGCGCCCAGAACGTCGCTACTCACTGCTGCGTGTGATGCATGCTGTCGATGACCGCTCGCTTGATAACGCAATCGCGCTGGCTCGGCCCTCATCTGCTGAATATCAGCAGCTGCGCGATGCCTTGAAGCAGCATTATCAGTTGGCTAACTTGGGCAGCGTGCCCTACTTGGCCGCGCGGGAAGAGTCATTGCGGCCAGGCGATGAAGCCGACGATGTGAGCGTGCTGCGCCAACGCCTGGCATTATGGGGAGAGGCTGAGTTACAGGTGGCGGATAGCAGTGCCTATCCATTAATCGGCGTACAAGCCGGGTCTAACCGGCGCACCTTTGATGCATCGCTAGAAGCCGCTGTGAGGCGTTTCCAGCGCCGCCATTTGCTGCAGGAAGATGGCGTAGTGGGTGAACAAACTCGCTTGGCGTTGAACACCTCAGTGGCGTCGCGAATCGACCAACTGCGGGTCAATTTAGAGCGCGCGCGGTGGATCCGTCCGATGCAGTCTGCTGAGCCACGGGTATGGGTTGATATTGCAGGCTACCGGATGCACTACGTGCGCCCTAACGGCCAGCACTGGGATACCCGTGTGGTGGTAGGAACCCCGCGGCGCGAGACGCCGATTATCCACTCCACGATCAGCCATTTAACCATTAACCCTTCCTGGACAATTCCGCCGACGATCATGCGCGAGGATGTGTTGCCCCAGGTGCGTGCCGATATCGACTACTTGGCGCGTCAAAATATCAAGGTGATTAGCCCCATGGGGGAGCCGCTTGCTGCAGAGGAGATCGATTGGCAGCGCCCCGGCGGTGTTATGTTGCGTCAGGTAGCGGGTACGGGTAACCCGCTAGGTCGCGTCGTGGTACGGTTTCCCAACGATGACATGATCTATTTGCACGATACCCCCGCGCGGGGGTTGTTCCGGCGTGATCAGCGTGCACTCAGTTCAGGCTGTATTCGGGTTGAAGGTGTGGCTGAACTGGCGCAAATGCTGCTGCAAGACACTGGCAGTCGTTATCAAATGAGTACGCTGTTAAATGGAGGGAGTGATCGCAATGTGAACTTATCTCAACGTATTCCCATTGCGCTGCATTATTTAACCGCGTGGCCAAATGCCGAAGGCGAGGTGGAGTTTAGGCCTGATATCTACCGCCGTGATGCAACGCTACTGGCCGCACTGCAACGGTCAGTCTAGACAGTTGAAATAGTATAAGACAACGCAAAACACCGCCCAGTGGCGGTGTTTTGCGTTGGCGTACCCGGCAGCTATATAGCGGGGCGCTAGTCGTCGCTTTCCTGCTGATAATTAGCCACGCTAACCGGGCCTGTTTCGCCGCTTTCCAGTGTCGCCAATATTGGTGCTGCCTGGTTCTGGAACGCAATAAGCGTGTCGCCGCTCAAACTGGTGTTTTCGGGCAGGGGAACCGTCATCGCATTGACCGGTGAGTTGTTGACGATGACTTCGTAGTGCAGGTGAGGGCCGGTGCTGCGGCCAGTATTGCCTGACAGCGCGATACGCTCGCCCATTGTTACACGTTCACCCTGCGTCACCAGCGGCCGGGAGAGGTGCAGGTAGCGCGTTCGGTAGCCATTGTCGTGACGGACGACAATATAGCGTCCTGCGGCGTGATGGTTACTCACTCGCTCAACGACACCGTTGGCGGGAGCCGTTACCGGCGTGCCAATCGGCATAGCAAAATCGGTACCGTTATGAGGGCTAGTGCGGCCGGTTACTGGATGCTTACGGCGCGGATTAAAGTTGGAGCTTAAACGGTAGTTGCCTTCAAACGGATGGCGCGCAAAGGCAGGATCCAGGCTGCCACCCTCAGGTGTATAGAAGTTATCGTCGCTGGCATTACGCACAACGGTTAAGTCCATGCGTTCGCCGTTGTAATGAACGGCCAATACACGGGAATCTAAAGTTTCACCATCGATCATGTCTGACTCGACCAATACCTGAAAACGATCGCCGCGGCGGCTGTCACGCCGAAAATCGAGTTTCTTTTCGAGCAACTTCGTCAGTTCTGTTACCGAGCCACTGTTCAAACCTGTCGCCTGGGCGGAGCGCGCAAAGCTACCGCTGACGCTACCGGCATAGAGGCGCTGGACAGGCTCGCCTTGGCGTTCAATCGTGGTGATGGCGAAGTGGTCTGCATCTTTCTCCAGCAAGATGCCGTCACGGGTGTTTTTCATCATGCGTAACGATAACAAACGCCCATCTTCATCTAGTTGATAATCAAAGCTGTGCCCGGCGCGCCAATTAGTTAGCATGCGCTGATCGGGTAAATCCTCCAGCAGAGCCATCACTTCGCTATAGCCTAGGCCTAGTTCGTTTTGTGCCAGTACGGCAAAGGTTTCGCCGGATTCGACAATGTGGGTTTCCCATTCAGGCACAAAGGGCTCTTCAGCCGCCAGCTCTAAATCCAGAAAGGAGATATCACCGAACAACTCAACGCCATAATCCTCATAAGAGGTAGCGTCGGCAATTTCGACGGAAGAGCTGTTGTCTACATCATCCAGCATGCCGCTAGCCAATGTGCCTAGCACAATTGCCATATGCAGCGCACCGTCATCGAGACCACCGCTTTCTAGTGCTGCGGTATTAAGCGTCGGTGCCTTAAGTGATGCGGTATTCAGTACTTTGACGTCGCCGCCCAAAGCCGGCTGGTTCGCCATGTCGGCCTCTGCGCTTGCAATGACGTCAAGATCAACGATCTCGGTTGCGGTGAGTTCACTGAGAGGGATATTTTCGCGGGTCGCGTCGAGTGCGCGCGAGGCGCGATCGATCGCATCTGCCACCGGGGTGCGTTCTTGACGCAGGGAAGGGACGCCCGGAGTAGAGTCACTTGGAAGCGGTACCAGCACGCTTTCAAGCGGTGTGTTTAGTTGAGTTAAATCTTGGTATGTCGTCAATAACTTTTGTGTGCCCAGCACGGTGACCATAGTGGCCACGGGTAACAGTAATAATTTGTGCGTACGGGGCAGCGAATGGAGGATTCGCAACATGGGTAAATGGACCGCCGAGTTCGTGATTAAAAGTAACTATTAAGCTCATAAACCCGGAAACCATACCCCATGAAGACAGGGGTGCATAGACTGTATATCTATACATAAAGCGTAATTAAATACAAAAATAGCAATAACAGATAGAGATTACTATTTATAAACAGCGTTTGCTAACAAATGTAACCAGTGAAGCGTGCTAACTAAATAATCTGTGTTAACTATAGACGAAAACTGTGCTTTTAAAAGCTCAAATATAACCTGTGTCAAATATTTTCCCGCTGGCTAGGAATAACGTGCTCTTTTACCTGCGGCCAGCAGTTAATCTCAAGCATTTTGTAAGCATAGGCGGAAGTGTTTACTGTTTCCTGGCATCCTAGCCATGTTTTTTCGAACATTAAGCGCATTGTTTCGCTGTATTGCGTTGAGGAAATCGAAATGTCCCGGGTAACACTTTCACAATGGCAAATGTTGGCCGCCGTGGTTGACCACGGTGGATTTGCGCGTGCGGCAGAGGCGGTACATAAAAGCCCCTCCACGCTGAACCATGCCGTGCATAAATTAGAAGAACAGCTAGGCGTGCAGGTGCTGGAGCCTATTGGCCGACAAGTACGGTTAACCGAAGCGGGCGAGCTGCTGCTTCGGCGCGCGCGTCAATTAATAGAGAGTGCTGCGTCACTTGAAGATGTCGCCACCCGGCTAGCCGCTGGTTTAGAAGCGGAAGTGGTAGTGGCAATCGATCAGGTGTTTCCCGCTGCCGCTCAAGCCAAAGCGCTAGAGCGCTTCTCTGAAATGTACCCGCAGGTGCGCGTTCAGTTGCACGAGAGTGTTCTCAATGGCGGCATTGAAATGCTCTACGATGGCCGCGCAGACTTGGTAGTCTCCGGCATTGAGGCGCAGGGTTTTTTGGGCGAGCCGTTGGTCACGGTGCGCTTTGTTGCCGTGGCGCACCCCCAGCATGCGCTACATCAATTGGGCCGCTTGTTGGATCTGCGCGATCTAGCTCAGTATCGGCAGTTGGTGGTGCGTGATTCAGCGCTGCGCCAATCAACTAACGCTGGCTGGTTGAAAGCCGAGCAGCGTTGGACCGTTAGCCACCTTAATACCTCACTGGATATGCTAAGACGTGGATTAGGGTTTGCCTGGATGCCGGAAACACGCATTTCGGAGGAGTTAAAAAACGGGCAATTAAAGCCGCTGCCACTACCCGCGGGGGGTATTCGTGAAGTGCCGATTCAGATGATTTTTCGCGACCGCGACCGGGCAGGACCAGCGGCTCATGCGATGGCCGCCGCACTGAAACAGGCCGTGGTGAGCGAATGCGCGCTGAATGATTCGACTGACTCGAATGAAAGGCCGTAAAACATCCGCTTGAGCCTTCCTGAAGCGGGCGTATGCTGAAGAAAAGAACGTATCTAGTGACTTTCAGGAGACGCCCAATGGGATTACTTGTAAATGGCAAGTGGCAAGACCAGTGGTATGACACTAAAAAACACGGCGGCGAATTTGTTCGTGAGTCCGCTCAGCTTCGTGACTGGGTGGGCAGCCAGCCGGAGACAGACGGTGACTGCTACCCAGCGGAAAAAGATCGTTATCATTTATATGTCTCGCTAGCCTGCCCTTGGGCGCATCGCACGCTGATTATGCGTAAGTTGAAAGGTCTAGAGTCGTTGATCGGCACTTCCCATGTTAGCCCCTTGATGCTCGACCAAGGCTGGACGTACCACCAGGACGAAGGTGCCAGTGGCGACCCCGTTAACGGTGTCGACTACCATCACCAGCTATATACCATGACCGACCCGCACTATACCGGGCGTGTCACCGTGCCCGTGCTCTGGGACAAACAGCGCAGCGCCATCGTTAATAATGAGTCTGCGGATTTGCTACGTATTTTTAACCGTGCGTTCGATGAATTGACCGACAACGACCTGGATTTTTACCCAGAAGATCTGCGTGGTGTCATTGATGACGTAAACGCCGATGTTTACGACCATATCAATAACGGCGTTTATAAATCAGGCTTTGCCACCGAACAGGCGGTTTATGAGAAGCACGTGAAGGCGTTGTTTGACGGTCTAGAGCGTATGGAAGCACGCTTGGCCGAGCATCGTTACTTGGCGGGTGAGTGGCTAACCGAGGCGGATATTCGTCTGTTTACGACGCTGATTCGTTTTGATGCGGTTTACTATGGCCATTTCAAATGCAATTTTAAGCGCATTGAGGATTATCCCAATCTCTCCAATTATGTGAGAGAAATTTATCAGTGGCCGGGGGTGGCGGAGACCGTCAATATGGATCACATCAAACGCCACTACTATTATAGTCACGACACGATTAACCCAACGCGAATTGTACCTGCTGGGCCACTGCTCGACTTTGAGCGGTCTCATGACCGGGAGCGTTTGCCGGGGCAGGGCGTGCGGCGTAAAGAGACGCGTATTGCTAGCTAGCAAAAAGGGCCGCCCAGTTGGGCAGCCCTTTTTCTATTGCTGAGGTTCTACTGCTAGCGTTTCGTTGCTATTAAAAACGTTGCTATTAAAAAACGGGGAAATCGTTAGCCATTATCATCATCGATATCTAATGCTTCACGGGTGCGCTGCCAAGCGCTCTCAGCGCCCTCTTGGGTAGTTTTCCAAGCATCGCGAGCGTTGGCTTTAGTCTGCTCCCACCACTCGTTATTATAAGCTGGGAAAGCTTCGACTTCTTCCTGGCTGGCTTCGACCATGATGCGGTGTTCTGTATCACCATCGGCTTCCGTTTCGGTTTCAAGGGTGAAGTAGTCGGTATCAACAACGATCTCGCGACCGCCTAGGCCCAGCACTGAACCACTTTCGATCACAATGGCTGTGATACGCATCTCTTCATCAAACAGGATGTCATCGACGTCACCAATCTCTTCACCGGAACCGCCGGCAAAATAGACTTCTGCATCAAGAATGTCGTCGGCCGAATACATACCTTGGGGCTCATTCTGCGCGTGAGCACTCATGGCAACGCTGCCCATAAGGGCGGTGCCGATAACGGTCGTGAGGATTGTCTTACGCATAGCATCTCTCCATGTGGCTACGATAGATAATAGATCGGTGTGCCTGCAGGTATTGGAGGGGATAACGTAACCAGAACCACCAACACATCGTGTTGCTAAAAAACCGACCTACCAAAACGGAAATGGTGTAATTAAAGGGAAACAATAATGCTATTACTGCTTATCAGCCCAGTCATCGGCTTGACGCTCTGCTTCTTCACGCTCTAGGCCGTACTTCTGCTGAAGCTTGCCTACCAATTGATCCTTCTTACCACCGATCTGATCCAACTCATCGTCGGTGAGCTCGCCCCAGCTTGAGCGTGCCTTACCCTTCATTTCTTTCCATTTGCCTTCAATTTGATCCCAGTTCATTGCATCGCTCCTTGAGAATAGTGAACTCGATTAGGCACTTTCCAGGTTAGACCATATGTGCATGAGTGCAAGTCCTTGTTTCAATGTGGTGTAAGTTAAAAGTACTGGTCAGACATCAAATGCAATGGTAGTATGCGCCCTCCTCGCATGTGTTGACCCCTCCATCACGACGGTAAGCGTTTAACTGCATAGTTATTAATGAGAGTAGATGTTAATAGTTATTTGTAGTGTCGCTTGCGGGAACATCTCGCCAATTGCTGGATGTTCATTGCTGTGTAGATGGCGCGCCTCCAGTATTTCACCAAACGGGTGAAATCGGCGCAGAAGGTCGCCACAACGGTTGGCCCGCTAATGCGTTGTTTGCCAACCGGATGCTAGGTGCGACCGGCGTCTCCGACTCCACTGATGGCTTTGACCGCTACGGCGGTGCCTGTTATCGATAATGACCGTTCTTCATGTCGTTGTGCGATGACTGAGTCAGAGACGCTTATGATGTTTTTTGCCGGTACTTGCCGGCCTACCAAGGTGTGATTAATGACCTCGACTTCTGTCGCCTCGCCGAGCTTCGGCGATCTGGCTCTTTTGCCTGCCGTTCTGTCTGCTGTTGAATCACAGGGCTACCTCGTTCCCTCGCCGATTCAGGCGCAAACTATTCCTGCGCTGCTTGAAGGCCGCGATATGCTGGGCCAGGCCCAGACGGGTACCGGCAAAACCGCAGCGTTTGCATTACCGTTACTGTCACGTTTAGAGCTGACTCGCCGCGAGCCCCAAGTGTTGGTTATGGCGCCAACCCGCGAATTGGCTCAGCAAGTAGCTGCCTCGTTTAGTAAATATGGCCAAAACCTGAAAGGTCTCGAAGTTGCGACCCTATGTGGCGGCCAAGAGTACCGTGAACAGCTGGGCGCCCTTAAGCGTGGCGCGCAAGTGGTTGTCGGTACCCCCGGCCGGATCATCGACCACCTGGACCGCGGTAGCCTGAAGCTTGATGGCCTCTCCGCCCTAGTGCTGGACGAAGCTGATGAAATGTTGCGCATGGGCTTTATCGACGACGTAAAACGCGTGGTTGCCGATACCCCGAAAGATGCTCAGCGTGTGTTCTTCTCAGCGACATTGCCCACTGAAATCGAGCGCATCGTTAACCGTTACTTGGTTAACCCAGTGAAAGTCGCGATTGAGTCGGGTACCACGACCGGCGAAAACATCGAACAGCGCATTGTGCGTGTTGATGGCGGCGCTAAGCTTGAAGCTCTTTCGCGTATCCTTGAAGTCGAGCCGGTCGATGGGGCCATCGTTTTTGTGCGTACCCGTGCAGCTTGTACCACGCTCGTTGAGCAGTTGACTGCTCGTGGCGTTAACGCCGCTGGCCTGTCCGGTGATCTCGACCAGAGTCTGCGTGAGCGCACTATTACGCGCTTGAAGCGTGGCAAAGTCGACGTACTGATCGCCACCGATGTAGCTGCCCGTGGTCTTGACGTGTCGCGTATTACTCACGTTATCAACTACGATCTGCCTCAAGATGCAGAAGCTTATACGCACCGTATTGGCCGTACCGGTCGTGCGGGCCGTAGCGGTATCGCGATTACCTTTGCTGGTTTCCGTGAAGGCCGCAAAGTGGGCTGGATGGAGCAGGCAACCGGTCAGAAAATGGCCGAAATGCCGCTACCTGACGAAGCCGCTATTCGTGCCCATCGTGATGATGTCTTCCATCAACGTGTTATTGCCTCCTTAACGAAAGGCGCCGAAGAGCAGCGTGCGCTGATTGAGCGTCTGATCGAAGAAGGCCATGACCCGATCGAGCTGACCTGTGCGTTTGCCGCTATGGCGCGTGCTGACGAAGCGCCGATCGGTCGTCTGCAGGCGCCGCGCAAAGAGAAGCCCTCGCGTGATGGAGCGTCTGGCGGCAAGCCGGGTGCACGCCGCGAACGCACTGGTGCGCCAACTGAAGGTATGACGCGCTACCGCGTATCGGTTGGTCATAAAGATGGCGTCAAGCCTGGCCAACTAGTTGGTGCCCTCGCCAACGAAGGCGGCATTGAAGGCGCGCGTATCGGCCGTATCGATATTCGCAACGCTTTCTCTGTGGTCGAACTGCCGAGCGGCTTGCCCTCGACGATTCTGACCAAGATGGCCCGTGCCCGTGTGGCTGGACGTCCGCTAGAAATCAGCGAAGACAGCGCACCTGCTGAGCGCGCTCCGCGCCGTCGTCGTGACGAAGGCGATGCGCCGGTTCGCCGTCGCGAACGCGCATAAGTCTTCACCACTGTAAGGATTAATCAGCTGCCGCCAAGCGGCAACTGAGAAGATCTTGACGCCCCCGCACCGTTACTGGTGCGGGGGCGTTTTTTTGCTACCTTATTCACCATTCACCATTCACCATTCACCATTCACCATTCACCATTCACCATTCACCACTTCAAGGAGGAAGCTATGTTATCACCACTACACGAATGGAGTTTGGCTCCGCGAGAGGCGAGGGTGCTGCAGTCGCAGCTGGCCAAGCGCTTGGAACTTACTGATCGCCTAGCGCCGATAACGCATATCGCTGGGGTGGATATTGGGTTCGAAGAGGGTGGCGAAATCACTCGGGCAGCGGTGGTGGTATTGAAATGGGATCCTGCCACCGCACCCGATTTAAGCGTGGTAGAACAGGTGGTTCATCGTGAGCCCACCCGCATGCCGTACATCCCCGGTTTGCTTTCATTTCGAGAAATCCCCGCCGCGCTAGGCGCGTTTGAAAAACTCAGCGTGATGCCAGAACTAGTGATGGTCGACGGTCAGGGAATTGCACACCCACGCCGGTTAGGCGTGGCGGCTCACTTGGGGCTATGGCTGGATTTGCCCACCATTGGTATTGCCAAGTCGCGCCTATATGGCCAACACGCTGAAGTGGGCGAGCATCGCGGCGACTGGGTGCCGCTCTACGCGGGGCAGGAAACCATTGGTGCCGTTTTGCGCTCCCGCACCAAGGTCAAACCCGTGTATATATCACCAGGCCACCGGATCACTTTAGAAACTTCGCTGACCTGGGTGTTGCGCTGCTTAGGGCGTACCAAGCTACCTGAGCCAACACGGCTAGCAGATCGACTGGCCTCGCGGCGTGATCAGCGCAAGTAGCCTTCGATTGCCAAGGGCTAAGGGCTATACAAACGCCAAAAAACGTCGCAGTAGGCTGGAGGCCTCGTGGCAGTCAGTAGTATTCGCCAGCAGGGTGTCGGGCTCTTCGCCTTGGTCGCGTAGGGCGGCTCGTTGGCGTTCAAGGTAGGCGCGCATCACCGGCGACGTAAATTCCGGGTGAAACTGCACGCTCCACTGGCGCGGGCCGTAGCGCAACGCCTGGTGGGCGTCGTGGCTGTTATGAGCTAGCACCGTGCAGCCTTGAGGTGCCTGCATCACCGACTGGGCATGGGTCAGGTGGGCGGCAAAGCTTTCCGGTAGTTGGCTAAACAGCGGGTCTTGCTGGCCCGCTTGGGTGAGTCGCACGGTGCGCGTGCCCGACTCGCGGCCAGCCGGGTGGTAGTCACTCACGCCTCCAAAAGCGGCAGCCATTAACTGGTGGCCATAGCAAACGCCTAGCATGGGAATGTCGTTTGCCAGTGCCTCCTGCAGCCACGGCTTCAGTGCTTCGCTCCAGGGGTCGGCCTCGCTGACCATACTGTGCGAACCTGTAATCACAATACATGCGAGTGTATTAAGTTCAGGAGCGCTGGGTTGGCGGGTTGCATCCCACACCTGTAGTTCTAAATGCGCGGGCAGCGCAGTGCTAAGCTGCTTTATAAATAGCGTTTCAAAATCACCATGCTGGTCGACAACTTCCGGAAAAGCGTCGCCGGTTTTAACGATCAATACACAGGCCATATCACTCCCTCGGTATGATGAAACGTAAACATTGAAAAAGGTCTTTCAGGAAGAGCGCAAAGGCGTGAAGATAGCCTACCATGGCTTCTCAGATGGTAAGAACGCATTAATTATTAACGTCATAAGGAGACAATAATGCAACAGATTACCCGCGCAGGCGAACCGCTGGATGTGGCTGGCACACTGCCTGCAAAAGGGCAGGCGGCACCGGCGATGACGCTGACCAACACCGATCTGCAAGACGTTACGCTCGCTACGTACGCAGGAAAGCGTAAAGTGCTCAATATCATCCCCAGTGTGGATACGCCCACCTGTGCTATGTCTACGCGTCACTTTAACGAGCTGGCGTCTAACCTTGCCGACACCGTGGTATTGGTCGTCTCAGCGGATTTACCCTTTGCAGCCAAACGCTTTTGTGGCGCGGAAGGATTGGATAACGTAGAAACGCTGTCTACTTTCCGCCACCCCGAGTTTCGCGAAGCCTGGGGCGTAGCGCTGTGCAACAACCCCATGGAAGGCCTTTGCGCCCGTGCAGTCGTCGTACTGGATGCCGATAACCGCGTGCTGCACAGCGAGCTGGTGAGCGAGTTGAAGAACGAGCCTGATTATGAGGCTGCCTTGGCGGTGCTGAGCTAACTCGTATGTCGTTTAGTATGCCGCTCTGACGCCCTCACCAGCGCGCGAATCAAGCGTTGCTGAGGGCGATTGAAAATCAACCACTCCGGGTGCCACTGCACGCCAATCAAGAAGTCGTGCTCCTGTGACTCAATGCCCTGCACCAAGCCATCCCGGTCGCGTGCAACGATTTCAATTCCTCTGCCCGCCTGGTAAACGGCCTGATGATGCAGGCTGTTAACCCGACACCAGGTAACCCCTAGCAGGCGGTGCAACTTACTTGCCCCCACGATATCAACGGTTTTGCGCGGCAGAACGGTGCGTCGCCGTTTTAGCCCTTCATGGGTGGTGTAGATATCAGGATCCAGGGTGCCGCCAAGATGCACGTTGATTAATTGTGCCCCTCGGCAAATACCCAGCACCGGTGTATGCAGCGGAATAAAACGTTCAAGTAGGGCTAGCTCCAACTCATCCCTTGCAGGGTCTAAACGAACATCTAATTGCACTTCGCCACCGTAGAGGTGGGCCTGAATATCGTCGCCCCCGCCAATGATCAAGCCGTCCAGGCTTTCCGGCTGCGGGCGCGAAGGTGATAACCGCAACGGCTTTCCGCCATGCCGCCAGACGGCGAACCAATCAAACCACCACGCTAAGTGGCTTTTTTGGTCAGAGGTAGTAATTCCGATAAGCGGCCGAGTCATGCGGATAGTTACTCACTGTGACAGGAAATGAAGAATGCTAAACGGGTTTTATATAGCTGGGCTCTACAACTCAATCAGTGTTCGCGGCGAAGCAAACGAACTAGTTTTTCTTTTACGCGGGTCAGCATCGGTCGGTTATGGTCGGCGATATACTCAGCGCAGCGAGCGAGTAACACCTCAGAATTAGCGGCAAGTTTCTCAACTTCCACCCAGCGATTCCACTCGGTCACTGAGCCCCATCCCGGCTGGGAAAGCTGAGCGTTGGGTAAGCGGTAGTGAAAGGTGGGGCGCGGCTTGGTAAGCTGCGTATGCAGCAATTCATGAGAGTGGTCGGGGCGTAAATAGGCAAATAGCGGCAGCATATCCAGCTCGCGATTGCGCGTGGGATTATGGTGCAAGTAGTCGTCAATCAGCGTGTCGAGGTCAGGCGAATAGCGGCTATCCAGTATTTTTAACGCATAGGCTTTGTGGAATGGATTCGCGTGGGGCAGCATCTCACGGGTAATATCGACTTTAATTTCGTCGCGCAGCCAGCCAGCCAGCAGCAGGTACGCACGCAGCATGGCTAGCAAGTAGTCAACATCGAAACGCTCCGCTTCAGGGTTTAGGTGTAAGCCAAACCCATACATCAGGCTGGCATCGGTGCCCTTAGCGCCATGCTCGCGTAGTGTCTCGAACAGCGCGTCTAAATCTTCCAGCTCATTCCAAGGTATCGGTGGGCAAACGATTTCGGTAGGCACTAGGCCTGTGACCATGTCGCCAATCAGCTCGCGGGTTTTTTGATGGAACTCGACTCGGCGCTGATGCTGATGACGTGCCCACTCGCTATCTTCTGGGTGAGGGTCGTCGACCAGCGATTTGTCGGGATGCGCGTACTGGGTGTCGAGCTCGATACCAAATTCGCCCCAGCGTGTATCCTCAACGAGTAGCCGATGGGGGCTTACCACGTTAAGCTCCCCGCCAAACAGCTCACGTACGATCATTGCAGTGTCTCGGGGCGGCAGGCCAGCGAATTCGATTTCAATACCAACTTGCCGGATTTTCCCCTGGCTGTTTAAGCGGTTAGGTGGAGCTTGTAGCGTCATCTCGGCGTCCTTGAGGTGAACGTTTAAGTCTTCAGCCTATCATAGTCACGCGTTGAGACTGAGCGTATTAATAGCGGCGGCAAATGATAAGCAGGACGCCATCTAAGCTAATTTTCAGGAGTAAGGCGTGCGACAGCACTGGTTAATCAATTCGTTAATAGGTTTTGTCTTGTTTGTATTGGCAAGCCTAGCAATGACGAGCATGGCAATCACTCAGGCCCAGGCGCAAACGGTGTCGCTGCCCGGTCTGAGCAGCGGTTCCGAAGAGGAAAGTGCTAACGTTAGCGGTGAAGAGTTTCAGAAGTCGCTCACTGACGTCATCACCATGCTTGAAAACGAAGAGCGACGCACGGAGTTGCTTAAATCGCTACGCGAGTTGCAGGTCACCGCTGGCGCTGCTAGTGAAGACGATGGCGTGGTGCATCAAGGACTGCTCGGCGCACTCGCCGATACGTTAAGTGACCTTGGCGATCAGGCCCAGTCAGGCGACTCGCCAGTTGATCAGTGGTCACGCCAGTTGGTTCAGGGTGTAGATGATTTGCGCGCGCTTAACGATGATGCCGACCAGGGGGAGGCGATTCGAGCGGTTGCCGAAGGGGCGGTGCTGGCCTTGGTTTGGGGCGTGCTGTTGGTGCTGATGATTGCCTTTGGGCGCCTGATCGCTACCCGGCGTGAGTGGCCGTTGGATCTGCCTCGAGACCCCAAGGGTTGGCTGATGGCAGTGCACTTTTTGCGCCGCATGCTGCCCTGGACACTGTCGTTTGCCATTACCTTGGGGATTGGCCAGGTGCTGCCCGATAGCCCTGGGCGTACGCTGGTATTGGTAGTGGCCTATATCTGCCTGTGTGGCCGGGCACTATCGGTGGTGTTTGAAACGGTCATCGCGTTCTTTAGCCGCGGTCACCGTTTTACTGCGGTTCAACTGCTTCAGCAGCATGCCCTGCGTGGCCTGTTTGTGATTGGTGCTTTGATTGCGCTTGGCGATGCGGTCAACTCCACTCGTCTCGTTGAAATGCTGGGTAGCGAACTGTCGAGCCTAGCCTCTGTTCTTTCCAATATGCTCGCGGCGTTGCTTGCAGCGCGGTTTATTCTCAAGTTTAAACGGCCCGTGCGCCACCTGATTTGCAACCGGCCCTTCAAGCAGCGGCGTGACGCCAGCACCGCGGTCGAAATGATTCGCTCCCTGGGGGGGCTATGGCACATACCCGCGCTGCTGCTGGTGAGTGGTTCACTACTGGCGATTTTTATTACCGTGGGCGATGTGGGCACTGCGCTGGCGCGCTCAATTATCTCCGCCAGTCTGTTGGTACTTACACTGGTAGTGACCGGGCTGCTGCGCCGCCAAGCGGAGCGGATGGGTAAGCGCCGTCACCGTCATCGTCAGAGCCAATATCGCAAACGCTTAGAGCGTTTCGGCTTTGTTCTCGCCCATATTTTCGCATGGATGGTGTTTGCCGAACTCTCGATGCAAGTGTGGGGCAGTTCGTTCTTTGGCCTGGGCCAGCAAGCAGTCGCTAGTGCCCGCATTGGGCAAGCGCTAGTCAGTCTTGGCGCCACAGTGTTGTTGGCGTGGCTGGTGTGGATTTTTGCCGATACCGCCATTCAGCGAGCACTAACATCGTCAGCCCGTTCACGCGGGCGGCGGGTCAATCAGGCCCGGGCGCAAACCATCACGCCGATGATCCGCAACGTCATCTTTGTAACCATTCTGATTATTGCCGTTATCGCCGGGTTGGCTAATTTGGGTGTCAACGTCACACCGCTGCTGGCGGGTGCCGGTGTGATCGGTCTGGCGATCGGTTTTGGTGCGCAAACGTTAGTGCAGGATTTGATTACCGGTATTTTTATCTTGATCGAAGATTCGTTAGCGGTCGATGACTTCGTGCAGATCAATAACCATATGGGCACGGTCGAGGGGCTGACGCTGCGAACTGTGCGGCTACGCGATTTGGATGGCATTGTGCACATCATCACCTTTAGCCGCATTGAGTCGATTCATAACATGTCCCGCCAGTTCGGCATCGCGCTGATGCGAATACGCATTCCGTTTGATATGAAAATCGACGATGCGATTACCCTGATGCAGGAGACTGCCCAGGAACTGCGCCGTGATCCGATGATGCGCCACTACATTTGGTCGCCGCTGGAGATGCAGGGTGTCCAGGGCTTTGAAGATGGCTGCCCCATTTTACGCATGCGCTTTCGCACTGCGCCGGAGATGCAGTGGGATGTCTCTCGGGCGTTTAATCTACTGCTAAAACAGCGTATGGAAGAGCAAGAAATTGACCTGGGCGTGCCGCGCCTCAGTGTCAGTATGGAAGCGCGCTCCGAAGACCGCATGGAGGCGACCGCGGGTACTTTATTCTCTTTAGAAGAGGGCTCGCAAGAACAAGCCGTGCAAGAAAACACTCCGCCTGAGAGAGAACAAGGCAAGCATGAAGAGACGCAAGCAAGTGACGTCAATTCACAGGAGCATAAGAAACCGGCACCTCCGAAGCCCGCGCCGCGCCCGACAAAAGCTGAGATTCGCCAGGATGAGCAGGCGCGCAAGCACGATAATACGACTAATCGTGCTGCGTCACATCGGCAAAAGCCCCAGGCACAGGGCAAGCCCCAGAGCGATTCCTATGCCAGCCCCGGCGGCGAACACGGCGATGAGTAGCCACGGTCCCCGCCAGCGGCGCCAACGGTTGTACAACGAGACCGCGTGGCTAACGCGGTCGACCAGTTCGTCGTGACGGGAAATGGCGTGATCCGGCGGCAGCGAAAAATCGTTGGCGACATCGCCCTGCCAGTGGGCGCCGTGGCTAAGCCCCAGGCGCGCTCGTAGCCTACCGATATCGCTGACGGTGTCGTGCAGCGTGTCGTAGGTTTCGCGGCGTTCGGCAACCGCGAACACCGCCTCGGCATCCTGGCGTAGCGCGCTATGTTGGCAGCTAGCCACGGCTTGACTGATTTCTTGTTCGTTGGCCTCGGGGGAAACCGCGAGGCGCTGGTACAAATCGCGCATAGGGTCAATTTATTCTCATGGGCCAGCGCATCCTGCGAAACGTCTAGCGTTACATGGTCTTAGTAAGTTTGCATCAAATAATCATAGGCGTTTTTAATACGCTGAAACCGCGCTGAGGCCAAGGCGACCTGTTGTTCACTTTCCGAATAGAAGCGGTCTGGATGGTGGAGCTGCGCCATCCGTCGATAGGCGTGGCGAACCTCTACCCGGGTGGCACCTGGGGTAAGTCCCAGCACCGAAAGCGCCCGTGTGGTGCGGTCGGGCGGTGGCGGTGAGGCGCGCTGCTGGCGACGAGAATCTTGCTGGCGAGAGCGTTGCTGGGAAGAGTGATCGCGCGAGCGGCGCCGTTCGCGCTCGGCCTGTTCGCGCTGCTGTTGTTGCTGTTGCCGCTCCTGCTCCTGTTGGCGCGTCTGGTCACGCTGGCGCTGCTGTTCCTGTTCGCGGGCTTGGCGAGCCTGCTCCTGACGCTGCTGTTTCTCCTGCTGTTTTTGTTGCTTCTGCTGGTGGCGTCGCTCTTTCTGTTGTTGCTGCTGTTCGGCCCGAGCGTTGGCCTGTTGGTGGTACTGCTCGGCGGCCTCGGCTTCGCGTGCTTTTCGGGCATGATAATCTGGGTCGTGCG
>TARA_R100001369_G_scaffold91603_1_pt1 | contig 55115 bp, 51 predicted proteins | sample TARA_R100001369 | Tara Oceans TARA_R100001369 (sample SAMEA2621528) | marine metagenome | biome: marine biome (ENVO:00000447); feature: surface water layer (ENVO:00002042); material: "saline water (ENVO:00002010), including plankton (ENVO:xxxxxxxx)" | depth 5 m
AGGCATAAAAACCGGTCGTTCGCCACTGTTTTTAATTAAAAACATGCTGCCAGCCTATTTCACCGCGTTAGGTACTATGTCCAGTGCTGCAACTATTCCTGTTACCTTACAAAGCGTGCGTAAAAACAAAGTCGATAATGACGTAGCCAACTTTACCGTGCCACTTTGCGCTACCGTTCACTTAGCTGGCTCCACCATTACCATTGTTAGCTGTGCGGTCGCGGTTATGGTGCTGCATAATTCACTGGCTATTCCCGGCTTCTTTACCATGCTGCCGTTTATTTTAATGCTTGGCATTGTCATGTTAGCCGCACCAGGTGTGCCCGGCGGCGCCGTTATGTCGGCGGTTGGTCTATTGGGTTCAATGCTGGGCTTCGGCGAAACTGCTATCGCCTTAATGATAGCCTTGTACATGGCACAAGACAGCTTCGGTACCGCCTGTAATATTACAGGTGATGGCGCTATTGCTATGTTTGTAGATAGTTCGAAGAAGAGTTAGTAAACGAAGGTTCAGAACACCTTGTCGCTGGTGCGTATTAAATTCAATTTAAACGTACTAGCGATTAAAACTTGGAGCGGGAAACGAGATTCGAACTCGCGACCCCAACCTTGGCAAGGTTGTGCTCTACCAGCTGAGCTATTCCCGCTTCGTCAGTGCGGCGTGTATTCTACTGATACCACCGATAAGGTCAATAGTTTTCACGCCGCAATTGGTTTATTTGCTGAAAAAATGCTCTCGATAGTGCTGTAATTCTGCAATAGACTCGCGAATATCCGCTAAAGCCTCATGCGCACCTGACTTTTTAAAGCTATTGGCAACTTCCGGGTTCCAGCGTTTAGCCAGCTCTTTTAACGTACTGACGTCTAAATTCCGGTAATGGAAAAACGCTTCCAGTCCAGGCATATGCTTTGCCAAAAAACGGCGATCCTGACAGATACTGTTGCCGCACATTGGTGATACGCCGGCATCAATGTACTGCTTTAAAAACTCAATGGTCTCTGCAGCCGCTTTATGCTCGTCGTGCTGACTTTTCTTTACCCGTTCAACCAGACCAGAACCGGTATGTGTTTTCACATTCCAGTCGTCCATCCTGTCCAGGTACTTTTGTGGCTGATGAACCGCAATGACAGGCCCTTCGGCCAGAGTGTTTAACTCGGCATCGGTGACTATGGTAGCCACTTCAATAATGTGATTTTCATCAGGCTCCAGGCCTGTCATTTCAAGGTCAATCCAAATTAAGCGTTGTTTCTTATTGTCCTCGGTCATTACCCTGCTCTCTCAATACAATTTGTTGTATGATAGCGTCATTTCTAGCACGACAACAGGTTAACGGGCTTGGTAAAACGCAGACGTCTTAACAAAGGTCAGCAACGGCAAGTATCAGTCAATCAGAAAAAGCGACTGAAAAACACTGATATAGAGTGGACTGACAGCCAGCTTAATGCACCGGAGCCCGGTCGCGTTATCAGCCGCTTTGGCCAACATGCCGATATCCGTGACGAGCAGGGAAACACCTATCGCTGCCATATTCGCAGGGTTATCAGCAGTCTGGTGTGTGGCGACAGTGTTTTATGGTCCAGATCTTCGGTTGAGCAACAAGGCATGAAGGGCGTAGTGGTTGCCGTTCAGGAACGCGACAGCTTGCTCTCGCGTCCCGACTACTACGACGGTCTTAAACCGGTTGCCGCTAATATTGATCAAATCTTTATTATCTCGAGCGTATTGCCAAGCTTCTCCTCTCCGATTATCGATCGCTACTTAGTCGCCTGCGAAGACATTGGCATAGAGCCGGTTATTGTCCTGAATAAAGCCGATTTACTGCCGGAAATAGACGAAGAAGAGCGCAACCATATCCAGCAGCGCTTAAAAGACTACGAGAGTATTGGCTATAAAGTCCTTAACGTCAGCAGCGCGACTCAGGATGGTCTGGATGCCCTGCAGGACATGCTGAAAGACAGTATTTCTATTGTGGTTGGGCAGTCCGGGGTGGGTAAATCCTCGCTGGTCAATCAACTGTTACCTGAGGTGAACGCCGAGACGAATTTAGTGTCCGATAATTCAGGATTAGGACAGCACACAACCACCGTCGCAACTTGGTATGATTTAAAGCAAGGCGGTGCACTGATTGACTCTCCTGGAATTCGGGAGTTTTCATTGTGGCATCTGGAACCCGAGCGAATCGCTCGTTGCTATGTGGACTTTCGCGACTATTTAGGCGGCTGTAAATTCCGTGACTGCAAACACGCAGACGACCCAGGTTGTGCATTACAGGAAGCTGTCAGCAACAATCAATTGCATGACTGGCGTCTTTCTAATTATCATCGCATTATTGAGACTATGAAAACACAAAAGCCCAGTCGGGCAATTCGAGGTAAATAACTGTGGCTAAGACCGATAAAGTCAAAATATTCTTCCAGCATGTCATGCCTAAGCATTTAATTTCCCGCTTAATAGGAAAGTTTGCTGCGGCGCGTGCCGGATGGTTTACTCAGCTGTTTATCCGTTGGTTTATCCGACAGTATAAAATTGATATGAGTGAAGCCATTGAAGAATCGCCAACAGCTTATAAAACCTTTAATGCGTTTTTTACCCGCCATTTAAAACCTGAGCTCAGACCCTTAGAAGCCAGCGAAAGCGAACTGGCTCATCCGGTCGATGGTGCCGTCAGCCAACTGGGCGACATTGAAAACGGACGTATTTTTCAGGCCAAAGGCCACGATTATTCGTTGCAGGAATTACTGGGAGGCAACGAAGAAGATGCGAAACCTTTCGTTGACGGTAAATTCGCGACCATTTATTTGGCACCGAAAGACTATCATCGCATTCATATGCCCTGCGACGGCGTGCTGAAAAAAATGATTTATGTGCCAGGTGACTTGTACTCCGTTAACCCGTTAACAGCGGCTAATGTCCCTAATCTTTTTGCCCGAAATGAGCGCGTGGTTGCCATTTTTGATACCGAAGTTGGCCCCATGTCATTGGTATTGGTTGGCGCTACAATTGTTGCCAGTATCGGTACTGTATGGTCCGGTACCATAACGCCTCCTACCGGCGGGCGTATTCAAAGTTGGTCATATCCAACCTCGGGGCACTCTGCGATACACCTTAAAAAAGGTGAGGAAATGGGTCACTTTAAACTGGGCTCGACCGTTGTGTTGACCTTTGCTAAAGACGCCATTGAGTTTAACGACGAACTTAAACCTCTGTCAGTGACCCGTATGGGTGAAGTCATGGCAGAAATAAAAGAGAGCGACGATTGATTTTATGGGCTCACCGAGGAGCCAGTTATGAGGCTCCGGAAAACACGCTCGCCGCGTTCTCGCGCGCAATGGACAGCGGAGTGCATGGCATAGAGCTGGATGTTTACGCTATTGACGGTGAGCGTTTTGTCTTTCACGACCGGTATTTAGAACGCCTGACCGCCACCCCGGGCAGATTAAAAGATTTAACCGCAGAGCAAATTCGGCATCTGAAAGTCTTCGGTCAGCAGTCTATACCCACGCTGCGAGAAGCTTTAGCTCATATTAACGGACATTGTCATGTCAACATCGAGCTTAAAGGCGATGTGCCGACCAAAGAGCTGTTACTGGACGTTGATTACGCTCTGCAGAACTCGAATTTTAAGCCCGAGCAACTGCTGGTTTCGTCTTTTAACCACCATTGGTTACAACGCCTTAAAAAGCGTCGTCCCAGCATTAAAATTGGAGCGTTAAGTGCCAGTTGCCCTTTGAGTTATTGCTACTTCGCTGAAGAACTCAAAGCCTTCTCAGCTCATTTCGCTGTCGACTTTGTGACACCTGAGTTAGTCGCAGATGGTCATCGCCGGGGCTTACAAGTTTATGTCTATACTGTGGATGGTCAGCACGACATTGAAGAACTGCACGCAATGGGAGTCGACGGTATTTTTACCAATCACCCTAGTTATGCACAAAACGTCGTTGCCGGCCTGACCACTGCCGGCAACGAACCTATTCTGCACTATTAGCACCGCAGGCCATCAACTATGATGGTCTGGATACTCTTCCTGTAAAGATTCCAGTTTACGCGTGATAGCCATTGGTGAGCTGGTATTCTTCGCCAGAGCGATATACAGAGCAGGAATAACAAATAACGTCAAAAATGCTGACACTGCAACCCCGGCAAAAATAACCGTACCAATGACCATACGGCTTTCAGCTCCCGGCCCAGAACCGAGGATAAGTGGCACGGAACTCATTAGAGTTGTGAACGCCGTCATCACAATCGGTCGTAAACGCTGTTGCGCAGCTTTAAGCACAGCTTCTTTGAACTCCACTCCTGAATCACGCAACTGATTCGCAAATTCAACAATAAGAATACCATTTTTCGCTGCCAGACCAATGAGCATTACTATGCCTATCTGACTGTATATATTGATGCTCATTCCGGCCAGATACAGCGCCATTAAAGCCCCAACTATAGCCATAGGTACCGCCAGCATAATGACCAACGGATGAATAAAGCTTTCAAACTGCGCCGCCAGAACCAGGAAGGTAATGACCAATGCCAACCCAAAAACAAAGACAATTGAACTACCACTCTCTTTGTACAGTTGAGACTCGCCTTTATAGTCAATTGAGACATCTTCCGGCAGTTTTTCCTGCACCACGCCTTCCAAATAACTCAACGCTTCACCCAGTGAATATCCCTCAGCCAGATTCGCTTCAATGGTGACACTGCGCATACGGTTGTATCGGTTAAGCCGGGCTGAAGTGGCCTGCTCAGTGATGGTTACGAGGTTAGAAAGCGGAATCAATTCGTCACTTTTACGCGAACGTACATAGATATTATCTATGGCGCTGGGGCTACGGTAATCGGCTTTTTCGCCCTCCAGCATCACGTCATACTCTTCACCGCGATCAAGGTAGGTTGTCACTCGTCTTTGGCCTAATACAGACTGCAAGGTGATACCTATATCCTGCACTGAAACTCCTAAATCAGCCGCGCTGGCTTCATCCACCTGAATCAGTAATTGTGGCAAAGTTTCTTTATAGTCACTGTCCAGATCCTGTAAACCCGGGTTGGTAGAAGCTTCCTCAATAACAATGTCACGAAATTCAGCTAAGCGCTCGTAGGTATTCCCCTGCAACACGAATTCGACCGGACGCCCGCCTCCGCCGCTAATACCACTCCGCATAAAAGCGAACGCCTGAACGCCGACAACCGAATCCAACTGAGAGCGCATTTCTTCCATTAGATCAAAACTTGACCAGTCACGCTCGTCAAACGGAACGGCACCGACGATAGCAATACCGGCGCTACCGCCCCAACCGGGAGCACGAACAATCAAACGGTCAATCTTGCCTTCATCAATATAAGGCAAAAGAATCTGTTCTATTTCGTCCATATGTCTGGAGCTGGACTCGAAACTTGCGCCTTCGGCACTGCGCACCTGAATATAAAAAGTACCGCGGTCTTCAGGTGGCGCGAACTCTTGTGGAATAAAGCTGAATAAACCGAACGCAACAACACCCGACATAACCACCAACACGATTGCCATCATAGGCCGCTTCACGCTTTTCTCAAGCACGCCACGGTAACCTTGTTCCAGCCAGTTGAAAGTCGCATCAAAAGCCTTACCAAATTTACTGGTACGCTCTTTTTTACTCAGTATTTTAGAGCTCAGCATTGGCGTTAACGTCAGTGCAGCAATACTGGAAAAAGCAACAGCAGCGGCTATGGCAAGGGCAAACTCCGTAAAAAGCTTACCGATATTTCCGTCTAAGAAAGCCAACGGTACAAATACCGAAATCAGTACCAGAGTTGTCGCAATAACCGCAAAGCCCACTTCTCTGGCTCCACGATAAGCAGCCAGAACCGGAGGCTCTCCCTCTTCTATACGGCGGTATATGTTTTCCAGCACGACAATAGAGTCATCAACCACCAGTCCAATAGCCAGTACCAGCGCCAGCAAGGTTAACAAGTTTATGGAAAAGCCCAGTGCGAATAGCACCATGTAGGACGCAATAATCGCCACAGGCACCGTCAGCGCAGGAACAATAGTTGCCCTTATATTTCCTAAAAACAGGTAAATAACGACAATAACCAGTGCCATCGCCACAGCCAGAGTATTATAAACTTCGTCAACTGAGCCCTGAATAAATATCGACGAGTCATAGCTGGGTGCCAGATACATGGTTTCAGGCAGGGTTTCCTGAATTTTTTTCATTTCCCGGTGAACGTTCTTCACCACATCCAGGGTGTTGCCCTTCGACTGTTTAATGACACCAACACCAACCATGTTAACGCCATTACCCCGGAAGTCGGTTTTGTCATCTTCGGCACCCAGTTCTACCCGGGCCACTTCACCCAACCGGACTAAGTAACCATCGTCGCCCTGTCGTATCACCAAGTTTTTAAAGTCTTCCGGCGATAAATACGCGCGTGCCATACGAACCGAGAATTCTCTGTCGGTTGACTCAACTTCACCTGCCGGAAGCTCAACGTTTTCTTCTCGCAAACGGCTAACAATATCGGTTACCGTCACCTGCCGTGCCGCCATAGCATCACGGTCCAGCCATACACGCATGGCGTAACGGCGGTCACCACCAATGACTACCCGTGCGACACCGTCGGCAACTGACAGACGGTCTACGATGTATCGCTCCGCGTAGTCAGTTAGCTCCAGAATCGACATGCTCTCGCTGCGAAGGTTATACCAGACAATGGTACTCTCATCGCTTGAGGCCTTTGAAACTTCAGGGGGGTCAGCTTCTTCCGGCAGGTTATCAAGTACCCGGGACACCCGCTCACGAACGTCGTTAGAAGCGGCATCAATGTCGCGAGTCAGATTAAACTCTATACTGATACTGGAGCGCCCGTTGCGGCTGCTAGAGCTAATGTTTTTAATGCCTTCTATGCCACTAATACGGTCTTCGACTAACTGCGTGACCTGAGTTTCTACAACTTCGGCAGAGGCGCCGGGGTAGTCTGTATCAATAGTAACTATAGGACGATCGATATCCGGATATTCTCGCAACGGCAGCATGGTAAAAGCTACAATACCGAAAACCACCAGCAGAATATTCAGTACGGTTGCAAAAACCGGACGTTTTACAGAAAGGTCTGACAACAACATACTTTAACCTCCCTGCACAGAAACGGGTACACCGTCACGAAGGCGAACAATACCTTCTATAATAACTTCTTCTCCGGGTTTAAGGCCGCCTGTAATTTCCACAATACCGGGCTTACGTCGACCAATAGTGACTTCTTTTTGGCGCGCGCGATTATCCGGTGTTAACACATACACATATTGTCTGTTTTGAATGGGGATAAGCGCTTTTTCCGGCAACAAAAGAGCTTCATCAATGCTCCGTAGCAAAGTAATTTGCAAAAGCATTCCCGGACGCAGGCGTTCATCATCATTGTTAATTTTTGCACGGACTTTTACTGACCGCGTTACCGGGTCCACACGAGAATCAATGCTGGAAATACGCCCAATAAACTGTTCGCCCGGATATGCACGGCTGCGGGCAATCACTTCCTGATCTACGGCAATACTAGCGAAATAACGTTCAGGAACGCTGAAGTCCACTTTAATAGGTTTGATATCATCAAGCGTTGTAAACACATCCCCCGGACTGACCAGAGAACCGGCGCTTATTTCACGAATACCGACACGGCCTGAAAATGGCGCATAAATCTTCATTTCTTTTAAAGTTGCTTCCGCAACTTCTAAATCGGCCTGGAGCCCATTTACCCGAACTTGTTGCTCATTAAGTTGTTGTTGTGAGGCTGCATTACCACGACGCAATTCGGTTATGCGTTCCAGCTGTCGTTTTGCTTCGTCTAAACTAAATTTGAGTTGTTGCACACGAGCTACTTCTATACGCGCATTTAACTCAGCCAGCAGTTGTCCCTGCTCAACTAAGTCGCCGCTTTCAAAATAGATTTTTTCAACAACGTCCTGAGTTTGCGCGGTAATACGAACCGTTTCATTGGCCATGGCGGTGCCTAACGCTTCAATAGTATCGCGGAACTCACTAATTTCAGCGGTCTGAGTTTTAACCGGAACCGACTGTTCCTTTCCCTCTTCAACCTTAGTTTCAGGCGGAAACCCAAACAAATACACAGCTGCCGCAGTCAGGACAACGACAACAATAGTAATGGGATTAATCCAGGAACGTTTCGCCATGCTTACCTCTAGGTTCTTTTTACAACGGTTTTAACATGGACTATTGTACGCAAAACACCGCCTAAAGGCGGTGCACTTAACGAGGATTCTGGCGGTTTAATCGCAAATTCAATCGTTTGAATGAAACGCGGGGCTGTATTTGTGAATAGCTTCAATAAAAGCAGCAGCATGCTCCGGATCTACTTCGGGGTGAATTCCATGCCCCAAATTGAACACATGGCCAGTACCTGAACCATAGCTTTGTAATATGCTTTGTACTTCTTCCTCAATCCGCGCTGGTTTCGCATACAGTACGCTAGGGTCCATATTTCCCTGCAGCGCGACTTGCCTACCAACACGAGCTCTGGCATCGGATAAATCGGTGGTCCAATCCACACCCAGCGCATCGGCACCGCTGGCAGCCATAGCTTCCAACCATTGCCCACCATTTTTGGTAAATAAAGTAACCGGCACTTTGCGTCCGTCGGCTTCCCGCGTAAGACCCGCTACAATTTTCTCCATGTAAGCCAGAGAAAATGCTTTGTAGTCACGTGGTGATAAAACTCCCCCCCAGGTATCGAATATCATGACCGACTGCGCACCTGCGGCAATCTGCGCATTTAAATACTGAGTAACGGACTCAGCCAGTACATTCAGCAAGGTATGCATAGCTTCAGGATCAGCAAACATCAGTTGCTTCACCTTGGAGAAGTTTTTGGTGCTGCCACCTTCAACCATGTAGGTCGCCAGTGTCCAGGGACTTCCGGAGAAACCAATAAGTGGCACACTGCCATTCAGTTCGCGACGAATAGCGCGCACAGCATCCATCACGTAACCCAGCTCGTCTTCCATATCGGGCACAGCCAGATTTTTAATAGCAGCCATGCTGCGAACCGGGTCTTTAAATTTTGGACCTTCGCCAGCCTCAAAATATAAACCCAGACCCATAGCATCCGGAATGGTCAAAATATCACTGAAGAGTATAGCGGCATCCAGGTCGAATCGACGTAACGGTTGCATGGTCACTTCACAGGCCAGTTCAGTGTTACGGCATAATGACATAAAGTCGCCAGCCTGACCGCGCACTTCTTTATATTCAGGTAAATAGCGCCCAGCCTGACGCATCATCCAGACGGGTGTGCGATCAACAGGTTGTTTTGCCAATGCACGAAGGTAACGATCATTTTTAAGCGCCGGAGCGGTCATAGCGAATCCAATTATTTATCAACATCAATGCCCGGCATTTTATCAGTCCACAGGCATTGGCTCCATGAAAACTTATGCTTACCTCTTTTGAGATAGGTCAATCAACGTTCTTGCTATGGTCCCTTCCGGCGGAATATTCGGAAGGCTGTCAAAAGCAAACCAGTCGCCTGTCACCAATTCGTGCGGATCAATATGCAATTCGCCTTCTGCCCAGTCTGCAGTGTATCCCATCATTAATGAATGAGGGAAAGACCAGGGCTGGCTTAAATGGTACTGAATGTTCTTAACGCGGATACCTGCTTCCTCATAAACTTCTCGCTCTAATGCCTGCTCCAGACTTTCGCCGGCTTCAACAAACCCTGCCAGTATAGAGTGCAACCCAGGCTTATGCCGCTTACCCTGAGCCAATAAAATTTTGTCACCTTTGCGAATAGCCACGATAATGCATGGCGACACGCGCGGGTAACAACGTTGCTGACACTGGTTACAATGCATCGCCAGCTCCCATTCAATGGTCTGCATGCGGGCCCCGCAGCGGCCACAAAAGCGATGAGTATTCAAAAAGTCGCTGAATTGCCGGGCTCTGCCTGCCATCGCAAACTTTTCCATGTCATCCACGGTAAGTAATTGCCGTAAAGGCACGAACTCACCACCAATGAACTGCTCATCCATATAGTCAGCCATGACCAAATAACAGCTGCGCTCCCGCAGTTCTCCTATTTCCACTACCCGGTAGTCATTTAAGTCTGGAAAGCTCAGATCTTGCAGGCAGCCAAAGGGGACTTCTCCGCTTTCATCCAGAAAAAGATGGTCAGAGCTCACCACAAACCACCAGGCAGGTTCATCACCCGCCGGTTTTGAATACAAAGTCGCCATATTAATCCCGCGTATCAAATGCGTTTGGTTTTCTGTAAAATCAGTTGAGTTCTAATGCTTCTGAATTTACATTAGGTACTGAAACTATAGACGGAGAGTATCATGTTAAGCCGTAATGAGCAGGCAAAAAAGCGCTGGGGCGGCGCTCATAAAAGTATCGACCTATGGCTATCCGAGCGCCAGGACTTACTGGTGAATTACTTTAAACTTGCCGCGCTCCCGCCTTATGAAAGCATTCGCTCGGGCTTACCCGACGTCACTGATATCCGTAACTTTTGCGGTCAATTAGTCGACTACGTATCGAGTGGTCATTTTGAAATTTATGACCAAATTGTGCGCGAAGCTTCATCTCAGGGAAACTCAGTTGATGATTTGGCTGATGAGTTATTCCCTTTAATTTCTGACACAACCGAAATAGCGTTAGATTTTAACGATAAGTACGGTGAGATAAGCTCAACTGACCACTGTGAAACCTTCGATAGAGATTTATCGGCACTTGGTGAAGCATTGGAATTAAGAATGGAGTTTGAAGACAAACTTCTCAACCATTTAGACGAGCATAATTTAATAACAGCTTAAGCTGACTTTTATTGAATTTATAAAAACGCCGGCAATTCGCCGGCGTTTTTGTATAGATGAAAACTCAACTGAGCTTATTCGGTATCCGGTTCGTCTTTTTGTACGTTAAGTAATTCAACGGTAAAAATCAGCGTTGAATTTGGTGGGATTTGACCATCACCCAATTCACGATCTCCATATGCAAGTTCAGACGGGATCACAAAACGGTACTTAGCACCTTCCTTCATCAACTGCAGACCTTCAGTCCAGCCCGGAATAACTCGGTTTAGCGGAAAAGATGTAGGCTCGCCACGTTCATAGGAGCTATCAAAAACTTCCCCATTAACCAACGTGCCTTCGTAATGAACTTCTACCATATCGGTTTCGGATGGACTAACACCGTCACCCTCTTTAAGAACTTCATACTGAAGACCTGAATCCGTTGTTTGAACACCTTCTTTTTTCGCGTTCTCGGCTAAATACGCTTTACCTTCTTCCGCCGCTTTCTTACCCAATACGTTTTGACGTTGCTCCATAACTTCTTTGCGCATAGTGTTCAGGATTTTTTCAGCTTCCTCATCACTTAACTGAGGATCACCTTTAACCGCATCCACAAAGCCAGCAATAACAATATCGCGTTCCAGCATGAAATCCGCTTCTTCCTGACGTTCTAAGTTACGTGCAATAAACCCGCCAACAGAAGAGCCTAGAGCGTAAGCCTGCTTGTCTTTGTCTGTTTTTAATTCCGTATCATTCGCCGGAAATTTTTCTTGTGAGCAGGCCGCCAGTACCAGCGCGATAGCTGAAATAGCTAACGGCTTCATCAGTTGTTTCATCGTTTTCTCCAATTATCGTCTTGCATCCTTTCGGACTATGCCATAATAGTGTTATCTAACAGAACCATACTACACAACCACAAGGAACTTGCCTATGCCTTTTCTTAAGCTCTGCGGTGCGTTTATTTTGCTGGTTGTAATTACCGGTTGCCAACCTGCACCGGAAAAGGTCAAGAAAACGATTCACGCTGAAAACGGCACCTACGCCGCTGATATTTCCGACGACGGAAACTATAGCCTAGTCTCTACAGATGAAACTGGTTTACTGCTGTGGCCACGTTATGCCACCAACGCCAAGTACCAATGGCAGCATAATGAAAACACCGTCTCTCAGATTATAGACGTTGATATTAGCGCCGACGGGGAAGTGGCGGTTGCAGCATCGCGTAAAGAATTCTCCATGTGGGATATTAATAACGGCGAAAATCTGGGGTTCTGGCAAATAGGTTCAGGCGAGATACAAAAGCTGGTGGTCAGTAAAAAAGGTGGAACGGTGGTGCTTGGAAAGCAAGACGGTACACAGGTTGCTTTCAACCCCGCCTCAGGTCGACGTATTGAATTTTATGGGCATACCGAAAGTATTAATGTTCTTGATATTTCGCCCAATGGTTTTTATGTTCTAAGCGGTTCAAACGACCATTCGGCTATTCTGTGGGATACCCGGAGCGGGCAAATTATGCACCGTTGGCCACTGGAAGGGCGGATCACACAGGTTGCTCTGCACCCTGATGGTCACTTCGCGTTTATCTCAGATGCAATCGATAATTCGATTATTCACTCACTACCCGATGGCGAAATTGCCTCAAAACTTAAATTCATAGAGCGCCATAAAATTTTTAGTGCTGCGCGTTTTAGCGCATCCGGTGATTATCTCATTACCGGCTCGCCATCACGTCAAATTGCAATCTGGGACACCTCGACAGGAGAAGAGCTCACGCACTGGCGGGTAGATTTACGCGACGGAGGACGTCCCAGCAACGCTGCGGTGTTAGCCGTCGTCTTTGATGAAAAACAGCAACAGGTCATTAGCGAGAGCTCTGCCGGTCTTGCTGAGTGGTGGAATATTGATTTAACAGGTAGTAAAGAATGACAGTAGAGAAGATAGAAGCACAATTAACTAATCTGGAAATGCAGTTAACATTCCAGGAAGACACTATTGATTCACTAAATAAACTAGTTACTGAGCAGACTCAGCAAATGAGTGAAATGCAAAAGCAAATTCGCTGGTTAGGAAAACGCCTAAAACAAATGCAGGAGAATCAGTCGACTGACTCAGATCCGGCAGACGAACCACCCCCTCCTCATTATTAAAGCGTTGGGTTTACCTTGACCTTAGCAAATCAGGTCAGTATAACAACTGTTCTTATTTAGTTTGCGAGAATGTTATGTCATCAAAGCACCCGATTATTGCCGTTACCGGTTCATCAGGAGCAGGAACAACCACCACAGGTCAGGCCGTACGCCATATCTTTCGTTCGTTAGATGTGAGTGCAGCGTTTGTGGAAGGTGACAGCTTTCATCGCTACTCCCGCCCTGAAATGGACTTGGCTATTCGCAAAGCTCAGGAACAGGGTCGTCATATCAGTTATTTTGGTGCCGAAGCCAACGACTTTGACCGGTTAGAATCGTTATTCCGCTCTTATTCGCAAACCGGCAACGGTAAAGTCCGTCGCTATTTACACAGCTTTGATGATGCGGTTCCTTATAACCAAATGCCCGGTACTTTCACGCCCTGGGAAGAACTGCCTGAAAGTACCGATGCACTTTTCTATGAGGGCTTGCATGGTGGTGTTTGCGGAGACGGCTACGATGTAACTCAATATGTTGATTTATTAATCGGTATGGTGCCCATTGTTAACCTTGAGTGGATCCAGAAATTAATTCGCGATACCTCGGAGCGGGGGCACTCACGTGAAGCGGTTACCACCAGCATTATTCGCGGCATGGAAGATTACATTCACCATATTGTTCCGCAGTTTTCGCGTACTCATATCAACTTCCAGAGAGTACCTACGGTTGATACGTCCAACCCTTTCAGCGCCAAGGATATTCCATCACTGGACGAGAGTTTTGTTGTTATTCGTTTTCGCGGTATTAAGAACGTCGACTTCCCATATTACCTGCAGATGATAGACGGCTCGTTTATGTCACGTACCAGCACCCTAGTTGTGCCCGGTGGGAAAATGGCCTTAGCCATGGAGCTTATTCTGACACCGCTGATTGAACAAATTATGGAAAGGAAAAACCAGGTTCGCCGTCAGGTTGACTGGATATCAAGTAAGTAACTACTCACCAACTAACCAGCGACTGTGAAAGTTGGCACCTTTATCCTGAGCCAGAGTCTTGCACAACACGGGTAACAGATGCTCGCTGTCCTGTACCACGCCATAAGGCGGATTAACCCAGAGAAAGCCACAGCCGTGAAGCCCTTTACGCTCATCATTGGTGCGTATATTCAGCTCCATGATCAGAGTCTTAGGCAGATCCGACAAAGCGCCAACGTCGCGATGAAAAGCCGCCGTTTTCAGCTCATCTTTAATGGGATACCAAACCGCAAAGCTGCCGCTTTTCCAGCGTTTTAAGCCCTGTTCAAGCGCGCTGACCACATCGTCAAACTCCGTGGTGTTTTCAAAAGGCGGGTCAATAAGTACCAAACCACGCTTTTCAGCCGGGGGCAGTTGCGCACGCACAGCCTGATAACCGTCCATAGGAGCCAGTATTTGCACTTGTTTGTGTCGCCCCAAGGGGGTGTTTTTAAGAGTCTCTGCGTCTTCTTTATGCAGTTCACAAACAACTAACCGGTCATTTTCGCGTAAAAATTCAGAAGTTATGACCGGTGAACCGGGGTAATACCGAAGCTTATCCTGCTCTTCGTTTAATTGACGCACGGTGCTTAAGTATGCGGCGGCTAAAGGCTCTTCAGCTGAGTGCTCAGCAAAACGAACAATGCCCTGCTCAGCTTCAGCAGTTCTTATTGCCTGATCGCCTTGCAAATCGTAGTAGCCGATACCACCGTGGGTATCGAGTACAAAGTAGGGCTTATTCTTTTGCTGAAAATACTCTAGCGCCCGCGCCAACAGCAAATGCTTAAAAACATCGGCAAAATTGCCAGCATGAAAAATGTGTCGATAATTCAAAGATCAGTCGTCTTGTTGAGGGGATTCAATACGGTAACTGTGGGTAATATTAACCGAAGCTTCCAGCATCTTAGCCACCGAACAGTACTTGTCGGCTGACAGTTTCACCGCACGCTCTACGTGCTTTTCGTTGATATCGGTGCCCACGACCACGAACTCCAGGTGAATGTCGGTAAAAACCTTTGGTACTGAATCGGCACGTGTCCCTGACAACTCACAATAGCAGCGCTGAAAGTTCTGCTTAGCTTTTTGCAATATGCTGACCACATCAACCGATGCGCAACTTCCCGCAGACATTAGCACCATTTCCATAGGGCTGGGCGCCTTGCCCGGGCTGTCACCATCCATAACCACTTGATGACCACTACCTGAGGTAGCCACAAAAGTCATGCCCTCTACCCAGGTGACCTTTGCATTCATGCTATTTGCTGACATTGAAGATCCTTGCTGAACTCAATAAAAGACTAAAGTCGGTAACTTTGCAGACGCTCATCGAAAAGGTTTTTTACCAGACCGACAAACTCGTTAATGAAGGCTTCCTGCTGCGGAGTCGGGTGTGTATCCAGAACTTTCGATAACACCTCTTCTAAATCGTAAACGATAGCATCCGTTTCCCGGACAATATCCAGCCGCACAGCCTCATCAAGCTCATTCTGCTCAAACACTGCCATCATGCTTTCTGACAAGCGCTCTTCCATAAAGTCGCGCAAAGTGTAATCCGCAGTTCTTGCGCTGCTACTTTGTTCAGTGAAGACCGGTAACTGACCTGTCAGGTACTGGATTAACTCAATGTATCCGTCTGTTTCAACTATCATCTGTTTCTCTTTGTCACGCGGCCAGGCAACCCATACGTTGCCCAGCCACTAAACTAGCACAGATTGCGATTAAAATTTAAGCCCTGGTGCTAAACTCTCAGGTAAGCTCATGCTGTCAGCTTCCACAGAGGCGACCGGATACGCGCAATAATCCGCCGCATAATACGCACTAGCGCGATGATTACCGCTTGCGCCAATACCACCAAAAGGTGCGGCACTGCTGGCACCAGTAATCGGCTTATTCCAATTCACAATACCTGCACGAATGTGTTTAAAGAAGTAACGATAGGTTTGTTCATCGTCACACAATACACCAGCAGACAAACCATAACGCGTGTTGTTCGCTTCTTTAATAGCCGCATCGATATCTTTAAAACGATACACTTTCAATAATGGTCCGAAATGCTCCTCGTCCGGTAAATCTTCAACTCCGGTTACATCCACAATACCCGGAGTGACAAAGCCTTTCTTCGAATCGGTCTGCTTCATACGAACTAATGACTTAGCTCCTTTATGTAACAGCTCATTCTGTGCATCGACCATTTCGCCCGCAGCTTTAGCAGAAATCATGGCACCCATGAATGGCTGTGGATCAGCTTCGTAGTCGTCGACCAGAATATTCTCAGTCACTTCAATGAGGCGTTCCAGTACAGCACGACCTTGCTCAGAATCTTCGATGAACAAGCGACGTGCACAAGTGCAGCGCTGACCAGAAGTGATGAAAGCCGATTGCACAATATTGTGTACCGCTGCATCAATATCAGCCACATTAGTCACCAATAATGGGTTATTACCGCCCATTTCCAGTGCCAGAATTTTATCCGGACGACCGCCAAACTGTTTGTGTAACAAATGGCCGGTGTTTGATGAGCCAGTGAAATACAGACCGTCAATTTGTGGATGCGCTGACAATGCTTTACCCGTATCAACTTCACCCTGAACCAGGTTGAGAACACCCGCTGGAATGCCTGCTTTTTCCCATAACTTCACGGTTTCCTGAGCCACCATAGGAGTCAGTTCGCTTGGCTTGAACACCACAGTGTTACCCGCAATAAGCGCCGGTACAATGTGCCCGTTAGGCAAATGCCCCGGGAAGTTATAAGGGCCATAAACAGCGACCACACCGTGCGGCTTGTGGCGGATAAAGGCTTTTGCGCCCGGCATGTCGTTTTCCACGGTACCGGTGCGTTCATGGTAAGCACGCTCGGAAATAGCCACTTTACCCATCATAGCGCCAACTTCGGTGCGAGTTTCCCAAACGGGTTTGCCGGTTTCTTTAGCCATGGTACGAGCCAAGTGCTCTTTATTTTCTTCCAGCAATTCAGAGAATTTTTGGCAAATAGCCAAGCGTTCTTCAACACTGCGACCAGACCAGTCCGGAAATGCCGCCCGTGCTGCCAGAATGGCCTTTTCAACCTGAGTTTCACTGGCAGCTTCGCCACTCCAGATAACTTCGTTTCGTGCTGGATCAATCGATTTGAACAACTGGCCTTCGCCAGCTTCCCAACAACCATCAATAAATTGAATACTGTTCGTCATACAAATACTCCTGCTTAGAGTGCAACAATGCGGGCTTCATCGCCGCTTTCTAAATGCATTGCCTGGGCTTGTTCTGTCGTCAATATGAGTTCGTCTGCACCTGCTGGTAAAGACAGTTTGGTTGCGCGGAAGTTCTTCAGTTGCGTGTTGCAGACAATATGAGGAATACCTTCATCTTCCGCTGTAGATCCGCTGACAGTTACCGTCACTAAACGACTGTTACGGACACTATTAAGATTACACACTTCGGCTTCAACCGTTGGCCCTGCGTCAAATATATCGACGAAGCCTCTGAACCGGAAACCTTCCGACTCCAGCAATTTCAGTGCCGGGCGGGTATTGTCGTGAACTTTACCGACAACCGCCTGCGCTTCCTTACTCAACAAGTTGGTATAAATAGGGAAGCGTGGCATCAATTCAGAAATAAAGACTTTATCACCAATGCCGCTTAAGTAATCGGCTTTAGGAAAGTCCATCGAGAAAAAGTTCTCTTCCAGCCAGTTCCAGAATGGCGAATCCCCATTTTCATCTGAAACACCGCGCATTTCGGCTATTACCCAGTCGCTGAAACGCTGTTTAAACTGCGCTAAAAACAGCATACGGAAACGAGATAAAGTACGTCCGTTCATATTGTGCCGGTAGGGTTCACGCAAAAATAGAGTGCATAGCTCAGAAACACCTGTGTAGTCATTACACAAGGTTAAGGTTTCCAGCGCATTATAAATATTAAGCTTTTCTGAATGATGCACAACTTTACCCAAACGGTAATGCCAGAAGGCTTCATTCAAACCCACCGCAGCTTCAATACCACTGACACCTGCAATAGTACCGGTTTCGGTATCTTCCATAACAAACAGGTAGCTTTCATCGCCCGGTGTTTCAACGGTGTCTTTAGCGAATGCTTTTTGCGCCGCATTAATGCGGCGCTCCAGCAGCGACTGGTCTACCGGTAAGGAAGTAAAACCATGACCGGATTCAATCGCGCACTGATATAACGCTTCGTAATCTGACGGCTTAATGGGTCTGATTAGCAACATAAAACAGCCTCAGTTATTGACCGACGACCTGAGCAACAGCTTTTTCAAAGCGCTGCAGGCCTTCTTTAATGTCTTCTTCAGAAATAACCAGTGACGGGGTAAAACGCACCACATTAGCACCGGCAATCAGTACCATCACGCCATGCTCTTGACCGGCCAGCAAGAAGTCGCGCGCACGCCCTTCGTACTCTTTATTCATTGCCGCGCCAAGTAATAAGCCCTGACCTCGAATTTCGCTGAACACGTTATATTTTTCGTTAATTGCGGCCAGTTGCTCTTTGAACCACTGCTCACGTTGCTTCACGCCGTCCAGCGTTTCTTTCGTATTCACAACATCAAATACCGCTTCTGATACAGCACATGCCAGTGGGTTACCGCCGTAAGTACTACCGTGAGTACCAGGTTTAAGATGCTCAGCAATTTCCGTTGTTGTCAGCATAGCGCCAATAGGGAAACCACCGCCTAAAGCCTTGGCTGAAGTCAGAATATCCGGCGTTACGCCCAGCTGTTCATAAGCATAGAGGCTACCGGTACGGCCAAAGCCTGTTTGTACTTCATCAAAAATCAATAACGCGTCGTTTTCATTACACAGTTCACGTACCGCCTTCACGAATTCCACGTCAGGGCTTACTACGCCGCCTTCACCTTGCAATGGCTCCATCATTACCGCGCAAGTTTTGTCGGAAATCAGTTCCTTAAGCGCGTCGATGTTGTTGTAATCCACATGCTCAATAGCACCAGGTTTTGGACCAAAACCGTCAGAGTAGGCTGGCTGGCCACCCACGGTTACGGTAAAGAAGGTGCGTCCGTGGAAACCTTTGGTAAAAGCAATAATTTGTTGCTTATGCTCACCGTGCTTTTCAATTGCCCAGCGACGCGCCAACTTTAATGCCGCTTCGTTGGCTTCAGCACCTGAGTTAGCGTAGTAAACGCGATCAGCAAAGGTGGCTTCGGTTAATTTCTTCGCCAGACGAATTGCCGGTTCGTTGGTAAAAACATTACTTAGATGCCACAACTTCTGGCTCTGTTCCTGTAGGGCTGACACCATCGCTGGGTGGCAATGACCAAGACAGTTCACAGCGATACCACCGGCAAAGTCGACATACTCACGACCTTCTTGATCCCAAACACGAGCACCTTCTCCTTTAACTGGAATCATCGATGCCGGGTTGTAGTTTGGAACCATTACATCATTAAACATTTCACGGTTTACTGTCTTATTGTCTGTCATTACTCTCGTCCTTATCGCCTTAGCGAGTTAACAAAGGTGTCAACAAATTCATCTCTAAAAGTAGCCGGCTATTATGCCAAAATTTGTGCAGTTTGTCTGTGATAATTCGGTTATAAATCCCTAATCCCGAGGGTTTACGCTTTTCTTGCATAAGATACGAATAGTTATGCTAATGCATACTGAAACCATGAATCTTTAGTCATTATTTTTTAGGTCACGAAAATGTTTTCTCCGAATTAACATTTAAGTACGCAGAATTACATTGATCTTTAACTGGTGTTAATTTAGCCTGACTTATTGAATAAATGTTCGGCAACAGAAGACGTTATGGAAAATCAGACTCCGCCCCTGAACGCCTCATCTCAACCACAGTTAAAGCTTACCTACTTACGTCCGGGCGACGTAATTGATGTTGAGTTTTCTTCGGCGACCAAGGTGCGCACCAAGCTTCAGGTTGTGGGCTTTGATACCGGTAACTATTTATTGTTAAAACAGCCGAATCCACGCACTGACGGCAGCTATGCCGATGTGTTATATGAAGGCAACCCGGTTATTGTTCGCTTGGTTTTAGAGGGAGAAGCGGGTGAATGCCTGGCGTTTAAAACAAAGATCCGGGCCGTCTCAAATATCCCGTTCAGGTTGCTGTATCTGGATTATCCCAAAGAAATTGAGAATCGCGCACTACGCGCACAGCGGAGGGTTCGAACACACATTCCAGTCGATGTTACTGCTGACGGCAGCCAGACTAACACTAAAAAGAAATTGGCCAGTGGTGTTATCGTCGATATCTCTTCTGCCGGGTGTCGAATTGTGTTTAAGGCGCAGAACCAGACAGGTAATGTCACTCATATGAATATAAAAATCAGTATTGGCTCGGGTTCTCAGAAAGAGCCTCTGACTCTTTCAGGTCAAATTATGAATCAGCGCAAAGAGCATGGAATGATAAGTGTTGGCGTGCGCTTCACTGACGAGGAAGCGCATATCGGTAAAGTGTTCGAGCATTTATTAATCGACACCGAGTTTGAGTGCTGACCTCTCTATTCCGGCACGACAATTGGCGGGCGTTTTAAGCTCACATTGTGCAAGCGAGCAACAGTTTCTGACGTTATTGAATGCTTATTGAGTAGATGTTTACCCTCTTCCAGACTGGCAAGGTCCACTTCCCGCAGCATTCTGAATTCGCAATAAGCATTAGCTTGGGCTAAGGCTTCCGCGTATTCAGATTCATAGCCTTTGTCTTTCGTTTTGCTTTGCGTAAAAGCCAATAAGTGTTTGCTTACCGGAACACGCTTTAACCCCCAGCCTTCAGCAACCAGATAGCTCACGTCTTTATCCTTTTCCAGCATTAAGTCGCGTAGAAAGCGTTCGTCCGGAGTTAAAGTGACAATAGTATTGTGGCGCTCGGGTGACTTATCGTTAACGCTTTGCATAGCGAATTCGCGCTGCACATCATCAAATAAACGCAAATACAGCTTGGTTAAGGCAATTTTTCCCAGCTCATGGAACATACCAATGGTATAGGCTAGAACCGGATCTCGCAGGTTACGCTCTACCGCAATATTGTGTGCAGCAATAGCCGTACCCAGCGAATGCTCCCAAATTTTGCGGCGGAATAAGGTGAAGGGTTGCGTTGCCGGCGGCAGCCAGTTTTGCATAATATAAGCGGGAGCCAGCAGGCGTAGGTTTTCGGTGCCCACAAAGCTCATGGCTACCCTAAGGTTATCAATTTTCACCTGCTTATTCCGATCAATAAACGGTGGTTGATTGACCGTACGGATTAACCCCGTATGAAACCAGTCCATACCTTGCACAACGGACTCAATCCGGCGCATAGAAGCGGCTTTCATGCTAAGCGTATCGAGCAATTCAGGTAGCTTTTCAGGTAGTGGGATCAAGCGCTCGCGAATGTAGTCACCATCTTCGATGGTTTTCAACGCACGATGATAAATCTCTTCATGCAATTCATCAGAAATACGATCGGCGTACCGTTGGCGCGCCTGCGCTTTACGATCGCGCTCTTCGTAATTGAGACGCTCAACTTCTAAAAGCTTACGTCGCTGTTCATGCTCTTCGTCGTCGGTACCATCTTCTTTTGAGCGAGTTTTACGCGCAAACGGGAAGCTTATCAGATAGTTGATAAAGCGTTTTTCTAAGCGCAGGGCGGGATCATTACTACCGCCTTCTGTGGTACCCGCAAAAAAGTGGAACATGTTACCTCGGTATTATCTGAACTGCGGCAGTATTATGTTGAATAAGCAGAGAAAATACTACTTACTGATTATCGTATATAACGTAAAAAATTCGCTAACAGATTATGTCCTTGTGCTGTCATCACAGACTCGGGATGAAACTGAACACCAAACAGCGGCAAATGCCGGTGCCTTATTGCCATAATCTCGCGCTGACCTTTTTCGGTTTCTGTATCGGCATCAATGACAAAATCTGTTGATAAGCTTTCAGGAGAAACAACAAGGGAATGGTAACGGGTCACTTCTAATGGGTTATTCAGCTGTCGGAAAAGTCCTTCGCCGGAGTGTTTAATCACACTGGTTTTTCCATGCATAACTTTTTCTGCCCGAACAACGTTTGCACCAAAAACCTGTGCCAATGCCTGATGACCAAGACACACACCTAATATTGGCAGCTTAGTCTGAAAGTGCTCAATAGCAGCTAAAGATATTCCCGACTCGTTGGGAGTACAGGGGCCAGGTGATATAACAAGTGCTTGCGGCGCTAACTGCTCTATGTCGGTAAGGGTTAATTCATTATTCCTGAAAACACTAACGTCTTCGCCTAATTCCCGAAAGTAGCGTGCAAGGTTGTGAGTAAATGAATCAAAGTTATCAATTAAAACAATCATACTGCTAGGACAACCGCTCACTCAGCCAGTCTTTAAAATGGACGGGGCGGGCAAAGTAGAAGCCCTGCAATAAGTCAGCGCCATTTTCTTTCAGAAATTTAACCTGAGTTTCAGTTTCTACGCCTTCTGCTACCGAGGAAACCGATAGAGATTTAGTCATATTCAGCATAGCCAGTAGCAGACCCATATGTTTGTCATTCACTTCCGCCAGTTGAACAAACTCCCGGTCTATTTTTAGCTCGCCTATTGGCAGTTGCTGAATGCGCATGAAATTAGAATACCCAGTCCCAAAGTCATCAATAGAAAAAACGACGCCGAGCCCGGCAAGCCGCGACATTGTTTGCTCGACTATTTCAGGGTCAGCTAACAGTAAGTTTTCGGTAATTTCAATGGTCAGTTGATTCAGCGGCGCATCCTGTTCGGTAAATATTTTCTGTACCGTCTCGACATAGTCGTCTTGTAAAAACTCAATTGGACTGACATTCACCGCTATACGATCGTTAAGCCCTTTATCGCTCAGCTGCCGCACAACGAAAGCGACCTGACTCAACAATTCTTTAGCCATAGGAATAATCAGCTTAAAACGCTCCGCAATCGGGATAAATTGATCTGGAGGAATGATTTCTCCGGCTTCGTTGCGCCAACGCATTAGAGCCTCTGCACCACGAACAACACCGTTGGTATCCACTTTAGACTGCAACCAGCATTCGAACTGCCCTTTACCCAAAGACGCTCGTAAGGCCACTTCGGTTTCGGCATCGGTTACAACCGAGTTGGATATTTCAGCTCGGTGTACCGCAACTTTATCCCGGCCGCTATGTCGTGCATTAGACGTTGCCGTATCGGCCTGTGACAGCAGTCCGGAAGCATTTTCATCACCTCCACTTAAACTGACACCGACACTTGCGGTGAGATAATGCGTCTGGAATGCCGTTTTAAACGGCTCGCGCAGTACGCTATGAAGCTCATCAATAATAGCCAGACTGGTCTCGGTAGAGTCCTGCATAACCCCCACCCAAAATCTGTCACCAAGATCTCTCGCTATCCAGCCCGAATCGCCAATAGTTTTTCTCATTCGCTGTGCAATTAACTGAATAACACGGTCACCTTCCTCGTGTCCGTGAATTGTATTAACGCGATTAAAGTAGTCAATATTAACGGCAGCGACAGCAATGGGTAACTGACTTTCAATACGTTTCTCAACCAGATCAAGAAAACGATGACGATTTGGCAACCCCGTTTGCTCATCGAAGTTTGCTAAATATTCAAGCTTACGGGCATTTTCTTTTTGTTCGGTAATATCCCGTATAATGCCAACATATTGCGTTTCACCAGAATGCGTTATCTCGGTTACCGCCAAATCGATAGGAAACACTTCTCCAGTTTTGCGCTTAGCCTGAACTTCACGGCCAATACCAATAATGCGGGCGCGGCCTGTTTTTTGATAAGCACTAATATAACGGTCATGTTCACGGGCATAGGGTTCGGGCATTAACACACTGACATTTTTACCCTTCACTTCAGCGGCGCTGTAACCGAACATGCGTTCAGCCGGCACACTAAAGTTAATAATCATGCCGTTATTGTCGATGGTAATAACTGCATCCAGTAAATTGTCCAGTGTGCTGCGTAAGGTGTTGGCTTGCTCTTGCAACTGCTGCAAACGGTACTTTTTAACCGTAATATCCTGAATGGCACCAAACAGTGCCATGTCACCATTTTTCAGCGTTCGGGTAATGCCCGTAATAGCAACCCAGTGAATTATTCCGCTTCTGTCTTTAAGACAGCTTTCTGCCGACCAGCTATGGTGATTTTGAAAGCTTTGCTCGACCAGGTGCTCAATATTTTCACGGTATTCAGGAAGGTGAAACGCCATTGCCTGTTCATAAGTAATGGGTTCATCCTGGGCTACACCATGAATTTCTCGTAACTGAGGGCTCCAATATAAATCTCCGGACGCGGGTTCATACCAAAAGCTGCCAATGTTAGCCATGGTTTCAACACTGGTTAGCAACTCCTTTTCGCGCTGTTCCGGAGATTTATCCACCATAGTTAAATTTATCCCGGGTAAGGTACAAAACCTACCGCTTTATAAACATCTGACAAAGTTTTTGCTGAGGCTTCACGTGCCTTATCAGCGCCTTGTTTCATAACCTGTTGCAAAAATGCCTGATCATTACGCATTGCGTGATACCTCTGCTGTATCGGTTCCAGCATGGCAACCACAGATTCCGCCACATCCACCTTTAGATGCCCGTACATTTTGTCTTCGTACTCAGGTACCAGCTCGTCTATCGACTTACCTGTGGCAGCTGACATAATGCTAAGCAAATTCGAGACGCCCGGCTTTTCTTCCTGATTAAAGTAAATGCGCGCCTGCTCATCAGAGTCGGTAACGGCTTTCTTAATTTTCTTCAGAATCTTCTTCGGCTCTTCCAGCAAGCCGACAAAATTATTTGGATTATCGTCCGACTTTGACATTTTCTTAGTCGGTTCCTGCAGTGACATCACCCGCGCCCCGACTTTTGGAATCATTGGTTCCGGAATCGTAAAAATATCGCCATACAAGTTATTAAAACGCTCAGCAACATTACGCGTCATTTCCAGGTGCTGCTTCTGGTCATCGCCCACCGGCACTTCATTCGCCTGGTACAACAGAATGTCTGCCGCCATTAACGCCGGATAAGTGAACAAACCCGCATTAATATTACTAGCGTGACGCTGAGACTTATCCTTAAACTGCGTCATGCGGTTTAGCTCGCCCATTTGCGTGTAGCAGTTAAGCACCCAGGCTAATTGAGAATGTTCCGGCACATGCGACTGAATAAACACCGTACTTTTTGCCGGGTCAAGGCCACAAGCCAGGTACAAAGCCAGTCCATCAAGAGTTGCTTGCTGCAGTTTCTCGGCGTCCTGGCGTACAGTAATGGCGTGCTGATCAACCAACATAAACTTGCAGTCGTGAGTGTCCTGCATCTTAACCCACTGACGTAATGCGCCAATATAATTACCAATAGACAACTGTCCCGACGGCTGACAACCACTTAACACAATTGGTTTCGACATTACTGTTTCCTCTAAGAACCTGTTACCGCAGCGATTTCATCGCGCATTGTCTGGATGACACTGGCGTAATCATCCGCATTAAAAATAGCTGAACCAGCAACGAACATGTCCGCGCCAGCTTCTGCAATTTCACCAATATTTGAAACCTTAACACCACCATCCACTTCCAGGCGTATGTCGCGGCCACTTGCTTTAATTCGTTTACGCACCGCTCTGAGCTTATCAAGCGTTGACGGAATAAAAGACTGTCCACCAAAACCTGGGTTAACCGACATCAGTAAAATGACATCCACTTTGTCCATAACATGATCAAGGTAATGCAGCGGTGTTGCAGGGTTTAACACTAAACCCGCCTGGCAACCCTGTTCGTGAATAAGCTGTAAAGTCCGGTCAACATGGTCGGATGCTTCCGGGTGGAAAGTAATGATAGAAGCCCCGGCTTCGGCAAAGTCTGGAATAATACGGTCAACAGGCTTAACCATTAAATGCACGTCAATTGGCGCTTCAATTCCGTAATCACGTAACGCTTTGCATACCATAGGACCTATCGTCAGGTTAGGCACGTAGTGGTTATCCATTACGTCAAAATGCACGACATCGGCACCAGCGTTCAATACCGCGTCAACTTCCTCACCTAACCGCGCGAAGTCCGCGGACAGTATCGACGGTGCAATTAGTGGTTTCATTGTTCGTTTTCCTGACCTATTTCAAAATGATGCTTATTGTAGCAGTTAACCCATGACAAAAAAATTCGCAATGATGACTAGAATTTTTACAAAATCGCTGATAAATTAGTCAATCAAGACTTGAGAGGGACTTTCATGCGATTACTAACAATAATAACATCACTAGCATTAGCTGCGTTTACTGCGCTTGCTATCGTGAGTCCTTCCTCGCTCGTTGCTCAGCAAAACCCCACTCAGCGCTGCCAGCAGCTTGTCACTGAAATAGAACCCAGTAACACCTCTGTTGAGTGTCAGTTAGCTGCCGAGCAAGTGACATGGTTTAGCTGGTTAAAAGGCAACAGCCGGTCCGTACAATTTCACTTCTTCGACTTGATTGAGTTAATCTCGAGTTCAAGCGACAGCAACAAAAAACATTATCAAAACGAATACACTGATTAATGTCTGAATCTACCGAAAATAAAACCTCTAAACCAGGTGTCTTTAGTATGGTTATGAGTGTGTTGGCGGCATTTTTGGGTGTGCAAACAGAAAAAAACCGCCAACGAGACTTCCAGCATGGTAGCCCGAAAGCCTACATCATCATTGGTGTTATTCTTACCATTCTATTCGTGTTTGGTTTAATTGGTCTCGTTAACCTGGTCCTGGCTACCGCGGCCTGATGCAATAGCATCAGGCAGCTATGCCGCTATGACGTAACAAAGCTTCGGCATTCGGTTCGCGACCACGAAATTCCTGGAATAAATCTGCGGCTTTACGGCTGCCACCACGTTCCAGAATGACATGTAAAAAGTCGCGCCCGGTTGTAGCGTTAAATATGCCCTCTTCTTCAAAGCGCGCAAACGCATCAGACGACAGCACTTCAGCCCATTTGTAACTGTAATAACCTGCCGCATAGCCGCCAGCAAAGATATGACCAAAGCTATGCTGAAAACGGTTGTACTCCGGTGGAATACGTACCGAAGTTTGCTGACGCACTTCACTCAGAATTTCACTAATACGCGCACCCGTGTTTTCGTCAAACTCGTGGTGAATGCGCATATCAAACAGCGAGAACTCCAATTGACGCATCATTTGCATAGCCGACTGATAATTGCGCGCAGCCAGCATTTTTTCCAGAAGCTCCTGCGGCAGCGGTTCACCGGTTTCATAGTGTCCGGATATTAATGCCAGCGCTTCCGGTTCCCAGCACCAGTTTTCCAGGAATTGACTGGGCAGCTCAACAGCGTCCCATTCAACACCGTTAATACCAGACAAACCAGCGGTATCGACCTGAGTTAACATGTGGTGCAAGCCATGACCGAATTCATGGAATAATGTCAGCACTTCATCGTGAGTAAAGAGTGCAGGCTTACCACCCACCGGCTTGCTAAAATTACAGGTTAAAAAGGCCACCGGGTTTTGCAATTCGCCATCGGCGTGCACTCTGCGGCCGACAAAATCCGCCATCCAGGCGCCTCCTCGCTTGCCTGAACGCGCGTAGAGATCCAGGTAGAAGCTGCCACGCAAATGTCCGTCGGCATCGTGAATGCGGAAGAAACGCACATTCTCATGCCAGGTTTTTACGTCTTTTTGCTCGCTAACCGTCATGCCAAACAGGCGCTTAACCACCTCAAACAAACCGTTTAGCACTTGTTGCTCAGGAAAGTAAGGGCGTAATAATTCATCGGAAATAGAGTAGCGCTGCTGCTTTAACTGCTCACTAAAGTAAGGAACATCCCAGGCTTCCATTTTCTCCACGCCTTGCTCTGCCGCAAAGGTTTCAATTTCAGCATACTCGGCTTTCGCCTGTGCTTTAGACTTATTGGCAAGATCCTGCACAAAACCTAATACCTGCTCCGGCGACTCAGCCATTTTCGTCGCCAGTGACATTTCAGCAAAGTCGTTAAAACCTAACAGCTCCGACATTTCATGACGCAAAGCCAAAGTTTCGTTCATAACCTCAGAGTTATCGAACTCCCCGCCATTAGGTCCAGTTTCCGACGCGCGGGTCACAAAAGCCTGGTACATTTCTTTACGCAGCTCCCGGTCTTCGGCGTACAACATGACCGGCAGATAACTTGGAATATCTAAAGTGAACAACCAGCCTTCTGTTTCCTGGTCTGCTGCGGTTTCTTTTGCAGCTTCTTTGATGCTTTCCGGCAAGCCAGCCAGGCGGCTTTCATCGGTAATCAGGCAAGTCCATGCGTGGGTGGCATCCAGCAAGTTGTTGCTGAAGGTTGAAGACAAGTCAGACAGCCGCGATGAAATTTCAGCATAACGTTTCTTTTTGTCTTCGGGTAAATCCACACCCGACAAACGAAAATCACGTAAGGTGTCGTTAATGAGTTTTTGCTGAGCTTCGGTCAAACTGTCGAACTCGTCACTTTCACGCAGTGCCTGATAAGCGTCAAACAAGCCTTTGTGCTGTCCTACATAGGTTGCGTAGTCCGACAACAATGGCAGGCAACTGTCATGCGCTTCACGCAGTTCTGATGTGCTTACTACCGAGTTCAAATGCGAAACTGGCGCCCAGACATGCTCAAGCTTTTCATCCGCATCGGTCAAAGGTTCAATCAAACCATTCCAGCTAAAATCACCACGTTCCAGCACGTCATCAATGGTTTTTCGAGCATGCTTTATGCACTCTTCAACAGCGGGTTGAATATGTTCGGGTTTAATTTGCTCAAAGTCCGGAAGATGGCTCTGTTCTAATAGCGGGTTATGGCTCATTTTTACCTCAATTTTTCAAAATGCTTACAATGGATATTGGGGCTTTGCGCTAGTCTTCAACCACGCTTATGTGGTTTCCTGCGTTTTTTGCGGTATTATCAGTTCGTTAATAAATCAGAATAAAGGTAAATGTCATGTCTGACACCTCTTTTCGATCTTTACGCTTATTGGCCGGATTAACGGCCATTATCACCTTAAGTGCCTGTAGTAACTTGGGTGGACAATCCACTGCGGACTCCGATAAAGCTGACGTAACAGGTGTTAGCCAGCTGACAGCGGAGAAAATATTCGCCAGTGATACCTTCAATATTGACCGCCCGGCTCCAACTCGCTGGCTTGAAGACGGCTCAGGTTATACGACTTTAGAGCAGTCCAACTCGGCAGATGGCCGCGATATTGTTCGTTATCATCCTGAAACCAACGAACGCACGGTTTTAGTCAGTGCTGAACAGCTTACCCCTAAAGGTAAAAGCAAAGCGCTGGATATTGCCAATTACGTCTGGTCAGACGATGGCGACAAAGTACTCATTTTCACCAATACCAAGCGTTCGTGGCGTACCCATACTCTGGGCGACTACTGGGTGCTGAACCTCAACAACAACGAATTACGCCAACTGGGTGGTAATGCGCCTGAGTCGACTTTGCAGTTTGCTAAGTTTAATCCGCAAGGTACAAAAGTCGCGTTCGTTATGCAGAACAACATTTACGTGCAGGATCTTAGCAGCTTCACTGTCAGCGCGCTGACCAGCGACGGCAACGACACTATCGTTAACGGTACCTTCGACTGGGTTAACGAAGAAGAGTTTTTCCTGCGCGATGGTTTTCGCTGGAGCCCGGATGGGCAGCACATTGCGTACTGGCAGCTGGACACCGAAGGCACGCCGGTATTCACCATGATCAATAACACCGACGAACTCTACCCAACGTTAAAAGAATTCCCTTACCCGAAAGTGGGTGAAACTAACGCGGCTATGCGCATTGGCGTTATGCCGGCCGGTGGCGGCCAGACAAAATGGATGGATATTCCCGGTGACCCTCGCCAGCATTACCTGGTGCGCATGAACTGGGCTGGCAACAGCGAAAAACTGTTAATTCAGCAACTGACCCGCAAACAGCACATTAATCGCGCTTTTATCAGCGATATTGAAACCGGTCGCAGTCAGGAGCTGTTACGCGAAAGCACCGACTCGTGGGCCGAATATGTCGACGACATTCACTTTTTAAATGATGGTCGCGAATTTACTTGGTTAAGCGAACGCAGCGGTTATCGCCATATCTATCGCGTGCATCGTGATACCGGCAGAACCACAGCGATTACCCGCGGTAATTGGGACGTGGTTGAAGTGCTGCGGGTAAACGAAGAAAACGGCTGGGTCTATTTTATTGCTTCACCGGAAACACCTCTGGAGCGTTATCTGTTCCGCGCCAGCTTAGACGGCAGCGGCCGCTTAGAACGTCTGACCCCGGACATGGAGGGCACCCACAGTTACAGCATTTCGCAAGACGCCAAATACGCTGAACATACCTTTAGTTCGGTTAACCAGGTTCCGGTTACTAATATGATTTCACTGCCGGATCATGAAGTTATTCGCACGGTGGTTGACAATAACGAGGTACAGCAAGCGGTTGAGCAGGTGCAGAAACAACCAGTTGAGTTTTTCCGGGTGGAAGCTCGTGACGGGTTAGAGCTGGACGGCTACATTATGAAGCCGACTGACTTCGACCCCAGCAAAGAATACCCCATTTTGTTCTACGTTTACGGCGAACCCTGGGGGCAGACAGTGGCCAACCGCTGGGGCGGCTCATTGTATTTATGGCACACCATGCTGACACAGCAGGGCTATATTGTTGCGTCTATTGATAACCGCGGCACCAAATCACCACGCGGCTTTGACTGGCGCCGTTCTATTTACAAGAACCTGGGCGTTGTTACCGTACGCGACCAATACGATGCGCTACAACAAATGCTGGAACGCTGGGACTTCATTGATGAAAACCGCGTAGGCATTTGGGGACACAGCGGCGGAGGTTCACAAACGCTGAATGCTCTGTTCCGTTACCCGGACAGCTACCACATGGGTATGGCGCTGGCACCGGTACCCGATTTAACGCTGTACGACACCATTTATCAGGAACGTTACTCCGGCTTACTGCCTGAGTCAGCCGAGCGTTATAAAGAAACCTCTGCCATTACTCACGCTGAAAACCTCGAAGGCGACTTACTGTTAGTGCATGGTACGGGCGACGACAACGTTCACTTTCAGGGCAGCGAGCGCCTGGTCAATGAGCTCATTAAACACGGTAAGCAGTTTGAGTTTTTTGCCTACCCGAACCGCTCTCATGGTATTTACGAAGGTGAAGGTACAACCCTTCATTTACGCACCATGATGACCGAGTTTGTGAAAGAGAACTTACCTGCCGGCGAACGCCCGTCATCTGAGTAATGAACTGATCTTTCGATTACCGCTATCGGTATAAAAAGCATGACAACCCCGTGTCTTTATTTGCAAGATACGGGGTTTTTATTCAAGATATCCGCAGTTTTTGAATTGAGTACAGGAGTTAAGCAATATGACCAGACATTATGACTATCTTGCGATAGGCGCCGGCAGTGGCGGCATAGCCTCAGCCAACCGCGCAGCCATTCGTGGCGCGAAAGCCGCCGTTATTGAAGCGAAACACGTTGGCGGCACCTGCGTAAACGTGGGCTGTGTTCCCAAGAAAGTCATGTGGTACGGCGCTCATATTGCTGAAGCCATAAAATACTCGCCGTCATACGGCTTTGAGCTTGAACAGAAAGGTTTTGACTGGGCGACTATGGTTAAAAACCGCGAAGCCTATATTGAACGCATTCACGGTGGTTACCATCGCGGCTTTCAAGGTAATGGCGTTGAGTTTATAGAAGGCTTTGCGAAATTCGTTGACCACAAAACAGTAGAGGTTAACGGAGAAAAGATTACCGCTGACCATATTACCATTGCCACCGGCGGGCGCCCCATGATCCCTGAAATTCCGGGCGCAGAGCATGGTATAGACTCTGACGGCTTCTTTGCCCTGACGGAACAGCCTAAAAAAGCAGCCGTTATTGGAGCCGGTTATATTGCCGTTGAAATTGCCGGTGTCTTCCATGCCTTAGGCACTGACACGCACTTAATGGTGCGACGTGATCGCCCGTTGCGTACCTTTGATAAGGATATTACCGATGGTTTGCTGGAGCGCATGAAGCAGGACGGCCCTGAACTTCATACAGAAACCACCGTTCGTGAAGTGGTTAAGCAAGACGACGGTACGTTAACGCTGCACTTTGAAGGTGGTCAGACAATGGACGGCTTCGACTGCTTAGTCTGGGCTATAGGCCGCGTGCCATCCACCGATAAAATTAACCTGGAATGCACCGGTGTAGAACTGGATAGCGAAGGCTTTATTAACGTCGATAAGTTCCAGAATACCAACGTACAAGGTATTTACGCTGTAGGCGATAATACTGGTGCCGCAGCACTTACACCGGTTGCTATAAAAGCAGGACGTTTACTGGCGGAGCGTTTGTTTAACAACATGCCAAACGCGCACATGGACTTTGAAAACATTCCGACCGTGGTATTCAGCCACCCGACCATTGGCACCGTTGGTCTGAGCGAGGAAGACGCTAAGCTCAAATTCGGTGAAGACAACATTACCGTGTATAAGTCATCGTTCGCAGCCATGTACAATGCCGTGACTCCGCACCGAGCTCTTAGTTATTTTAAGCTGGTATGCCACGGCAAAGAAGAAAAAGTGGTCGGCATTCACGGTATCGGTGAAGGTATGGATGAAATCTTACAAGGCTTTGCCGTTGCTTTGAAGATGGGGGCAACTAAAGCTGACTTAGATTCGACTGTGGCTCTGCATCCGACCAGTGCTGAAGAGTTTGTTACCCTGAAATAAGAAGGGTACAGGAAGCCCCGCAAATTCTCTCGCGGGGCTTATTGTCAACAGTATAAACATGTCAAGCTTTAGCGCCAGAGGCATATTCCCAAGGATCCCGAACGTTTTCGTCAGACTCAGCTGGCGGAATATAAGATGACACCACATTTTCCAAGTCTTCCAGGTAGCCGATTTGTTCCTTTCTATTTAGGTCGTTAAGTTGGTCACCCATTTCTACGAGCTGTTCGTCACTGAAATTATAGGTTGTCAGCAACTCCCCCATATTCTCAAGCATTTTTTTCGTTGTCTCGAATAGGTTATCGCCAAACCCTTTGCTGATACTCACCACATGTTCCGAATCACCAAAAGCGCTCATTTCAAAGAAAGGGTTTGTTTTAAGTGCTACTTTACCAATAAAAGACAATATGCTCGTTCTGGCCTCATCACTTTTATCCAGAAGACCGTCAAGCAGTTGCTCACCTTCAATCCGGCTCATTCCAAGCACATTTAACAAGCTACTTTGCTGTTCCCGGCTGTATTGATCGAGCTTGTTAACAAAATCAGCGGGCGATTTGGTATCTATTACGGTCGAAACAAAGTTCTGCAGGTCGTTCGCGCTCGATTTAACGTCGAAATATCCTCCTAGAGATTCATAGGTATCATTGTTCTCACGCTCAGCTTTGTGAATACTGATTTTTTCATCATATTCAGCCGCCTTTTCAATCAGTTGATCCCGGGCAATTCGCTGAGTGTCTGATAGCACTTCAATAAATTGTTCTACTTTTTCTTCGTATGTTCTGGAGGGATTAAATTCATTAACATGGGTAAAAAGCATGTTTGCAGAAGCCGACAACCCATAAAATGTATCGGTTAACTGCGAAAGTTGTTCTTTGTCCAGGGTTTCAACCATAGACAAGAAATCATCGTTCGATGTAATGCCTAACCTACCCAGCCGGATAAAATCTTCCTCAGACATTTTTGAGTACAAATCTTTTAGTTTTTCTATTTTCTCCGCCGAGAATTCTGATTGTATTGGCTCTTCCAACCATTTATTAAAATTAAAATAGAGTTTATCTAGCTCACTAAGGAAGACCCCCTGGGTATTTTCAGGCTGGGTATCCAGAGGCTCCGACACATGGCTCTGTAGCACCGTTATCGGCTGCTTAGCGGGTACCGGCTTGGTTAAGGATGAATAGTGATTTGTTATTGATATTTTCACCTTTAGTCTCTTATTAGTATGAGATACCTACTATAATCATCGGCAGTAACGAATAAATATTGAGCAAAATTTCGAGAGTTTCTTACTTGCGCCGCCAGCACTTTGCGGTAATCTTTAAAAAAGATAACAAACGAACTTAGATAACTTTGAAGGCAGCCAGTATTCCATGAGCAATATTCTTAACAATGCTGAACAAGGTTGTGACTCGCACGAACAACCGTCATCTGCAATAGAAGTTATTATTGAACCTCGCGACAGCGACTTAGGCGGCTTTTATGTCCGCCGCGCATTACCCACTCGCCAAAAGCGTATGGTCGGACCGTGGATTTTCTTTGATGAAATGGGCCCAGCCGACTTCCCACAGGGAGAAGGTGTCAATGTCGCACCACACCCGCATATTGGGTTATCCACTGTCACTTACTTATTCGATGGCGAAATGCTGCACCGGGACTCCATTGGCAGTTATCAGATAATTATGCCCGGCGATATCAACCTGATGGTCGCAGGCAAAGGCGTTACGCACTCAGAAAGAGAGCGCCCGGAAATTACGGCCCGCGCTCACAGGCTACATGGCTTGCAACTCTGGTTAGCTATACCCGAACAGTACGAGCAGACAGAGCCTGCCTTTTATCATATTCCGTCAACCGATATTCCGTCGGCTAATGTGAATGGGGTTTCGGTTCGCGTCATGATAGGTGAAGCTTATGGCGTAAAGTCACCTGTACCTACCTTGTCTGAAACTTTGTACCTAGAAGCCAAGTTGGACTCTGGCCAAGAACTGACGTTACCGACAACAGAAGAGTTGGCTGTTTATATCGTTTCTGGTCGCTTAAATTCAGAAGGTAAAGAACTAGCGGCAAGAACATTGGTTGTATTAAAAACTGAAGAGCAACCCGTTATTACAGCTCAGAAACCATCACATATTGTCATTATTGGCGGTAATGCATTGGGCAACCGGTTTATTAACTGGAATTTTGTGTCCTCTAATAAAGAACTAATAGAGCAGGCAAGAAAAGATTGGCAGAATCAACGCTTTGATAAAGTTGTTGGCGATGAAGATGAGTTTATTCCTTTGCCTTAGTGGTTCCAGCCAACCGCTATAATAGCCATTCCGGTTAAAGTGAAAGCAGCGCCTACGGCATCGTAAGTCGACAATGAAGCTCCTTCAACAGCCTTTAACCACAGCAGTGCAGTTACCACGTAAACGCCCCCATAAGCCGCATAGACCCTGCCACTTTCAGCCGGATGCAATGTAAGCAGCCAGGCAAATACTGCCAAACTGATAGCTGCAGGAATCAATAACCAGGCACTTCCATCTTTTTTCAACCACAGGTAAGGTAAATAGCATCCGATAATTTCGGCAATTGCAGTAATAAAGAAAAGCCCTAGCGTTTTGGCTATCAACAAAACAGACATGTTCAGCACCTTTATTTAGCAGGAGAAGACATTATGCAGTCTACACTGAATGTACTGCAGAAAAATAACCTCTGCTCGTTATCGGATCTAATAGTGAATGATCATGAACTCGCAATTTTCTGGTAATACTTTATTGTCGCTGTTCGTAACGACTATTTTGTCTGCGGTTTTCATTCCCGCATAGGTTTCTACAGACACTTTAGAAAGCCTCAGTGTTACGGGGCCTTCCAGACTCTCGAAGTTAGCATGAATAGTGTCAGGTAATATGGACTGATAGCTTCCTTTGTACGAGGTTATTTCTTCTTTTTCTACGTCAATATGTACCCGTTTATTATTCTTAAATTCAAGAATCATACGCTGGTTATTACAGGTTTGGTGGTTACCGCGAAGAACCGGTGGAAGCCTTAATTCAGGAGCATTACCTCGCACGTATAACCCAACATTACGCCCTTTATAATAATGTTTCTGCTGATAAAACTTTTGATAAGCTACAGGCTCAAGGTTTTGTTGCCTAATAACCTGTTCAAGTTTAGCGAAAAACTCAGGGTTTTCATTCGCGGGGTTTGTTGCTACAACCACATCTGGGAATTCTTCCGGAACCATCACGCCTGAAGTTGCTTTAACTTTGAACCCATTTTCAGACAATGCAGAAATTAATTCCTGACGCTCTTTCTGTGGCAGCCGTTCTGTTGTAAGAAATACCGTGGGTGAACTGCAGCTAACTAAAAAAAAAAGCACCGCTATTATAATAATTGCTTTCATTTTGACATCCCTGTACCAAAAGTATGTTTTAACTCTCACAATCTGTTACAAATTAGTCAACAAATAATTAAAAATCACCCTCAACAAGCAGGGTAGTCGTCGTTATTATATTGTGGTCATTTTTTAAGGGATATTTTTATGAAGAAGTTATTACTCGCAAGCTCTATTAGCTTCGCTCTTCTAGCTGCAGGTTGTAGCCAGCCAGCAACGGAGAGCAGCACGGTACAACCGGCAGTAGCCGGCGAAGTCATTAAAAGCCCGAACGACCAGCGCGAATATCGCGTAGTGACTTTGGATAATAATATTGAAATTATGTTGGTTTCTGATCCGAATACAGATAAGTCGGCTGCCGCTTTAAGTGTTGGCGTTGGTTTATTGCAGGATCCCGAAGCTCAGCAAGGACTGGCGCATTATCTTGAGCACATGTTGTTTCTGGGAACCGAAAAGTATCCCGATACCAACGAATACAGCGAATTTATGAGTAATAACGGTGGTAGTCAAAATGCCTCTACCTGGCTGGATGTCACCAACTACATGTTTAAAATTAATAACAACGCCTATGATGAGGCTTTAGATCGCTTCTCTGATTTTTTCAAAGCACCAAAACTGTACCCTGAGTACGCAGACAAAGAGCGCAACGCAGTGAACGCCGAATGGTCAATGCGCCGTGAAATGGACTTTTTCGGCCAGTTTAAATTAGGCCGCTTATTATTGGGGGAGCACCCTTCCAACCGTTTCCTTATTGGCAACCTCGACAGCCTGAGTAACAAAGAGAACAGCGAGCTGCATAAAGAAACCGTCGATTTCTACAACCGTTTCTATTCTGCCAACATTATGAAAGTTGCCATGATAAGCAACCGTTCGTTAGAAGAGATGGAAACCTTAGCTCGTAAACACTTTGCCAGCATTGAAGACGACGGTATTGAAGAACCCGAAGTCACGGCTCAAATTAATTTCGATGACGTTGGCAAGAAGCGCATCCACTATGTACCGAATGAAGACGTTAAGCAGCTAAAGCTGGAATTCATTATCAATGACAACCAGGAACAGTTTGCCGTTAAGCCCAACCGCTATGTCAGTTACTTGCTCGGCTCAGAAATGCCTGGAACGCCAGCACAACAACTCAAAGATGCAGGCCTTATTGCTAGCTTAAATGCATCGGCACAACCCACTTTTTACGGGAACTACGGTGTTCTGGCCATTGATGTTGAGCTCACTAATGCCGGCATGCAACAGCGTGAAGAGATTGTCGCGCTTATTATGCAGTACATCGATAAAGTACGCACTGAGGGCGTTGATGAAAGTTACTTTAAAGAAATAAAAACTAGCCTGAGCAATCGTTTTCGCTTCTTAGAAAAAAGTGATGAGTTCAGCTACGTTTCTTCTCTGGCTGAAACAATGCAGAACTTCCCTGCCGAGTATGCTATCAGCGCCCCCTATGAATACCGTGAATTTGATCCTGAAGCCATCCGCTCGGTACTGTCACAACTAACACCCGAAAGACTGCGCGTTTGGTATATTAGTCAGGACGAACCGCACGACAGCGAGCTCGATTTCTATGAAGGCAAATACAAGGTTGTTGACATACCGCAAGAAGAAATCGCGAGCTGGGATAACGAACCTAAAATGGCAATTAATTTGCCTAAAGTGAATACCCTGTTGCCAGAGAGTTTTGCCATTAAGCAGAACGACGCATTCGATAAACCCAAAGTGATTATCGAAGAAGAAGGCATTCAGGTCTGGCAGTATCCAAGCCAATTATACAGCGACCAGCCGCGCGGCGTTTTTTATATTCAAATAAACAACGACGCACCTATTAAAAGTATAAAAGCCGACGTTTTAACCGCTTTATGGCGCGATTTATACAATATGAATGTTAGCGCACTGGATACCGAAGCAAATATTGCGGGTATGAACCTGAACCTTAACGATGGCACCGGCCTGTCACTAACGGTGTCCGGCTTTACCGATAAGCAGCCTCAGTTGCTTGAACGAGCTATCGATAATTTGAGCTTCAACGTAGAAGAGCAGGCCTTTAAACAGGCCGTTGATCGCTATATCAGAGAACTGCAGAACAAAGGTCAGCAATTTCCTATTTATCAAAGTTTTGACGCCTACGGACAGTTGATTCGTGAAGGTGGTTTTAATCAAACGGACTTAATTGAAACAGCAAAAGGATTAACTTCGGCAGATTTGTCTGACTTTATGAATACCTTACTGGGCAATAATGCGATACGCGTATTTGCCTTTGGTAATTATGACCGAGGTGACCTGGAGGAGTCTGTTAAAAACATTCAGGCCAGCTTACCCGAAGACCGTAAGGTTACTGACTTTAAAATGGCTCAATTCTGGAAGCCTGAAACAGGAAAATCCATTGTATTACGTCGTGACCTGGACGTTGCTGACGTAGCGGTGGTCGATGCGCACATTCACCCTCAACCGGGTTTTGCCGCGTTAGCGGCAGGAACGGTTCTGCAAAGTCACTTCCGTACCGTAGCCTTTGATACCCTGCGTACAGAAGAGCAACTGGCCTATGCTGTGGGCTCTTTCGCACCGAGCCTGGATAATTACGCAGGTTTTGGGCTGTATATTCAGACGCCGGTTAAAAGCGTTGCCGATATGCAGGAACGCTTTGATAGCTTCAAGGAAGAATACTGGGAAGACTTACAGGAAATGACGCCAGAAGAGTTCAATCAAATCAAACAGAGTACCTTGATTACATTGAACGAAAAGCCTAAAAACTTAATGGAAGAAGTGTCTCCATTTCTGGCTGATTTGAGCTTGCAGCGCTTCGAATTCGACAGCAAAGAGCAATTAATTGATGCCGTTGAAAACGTAAACCTTGAGGACGCCAAAACGTTTTACCAGCAAACCATGTTAAACCCCGATGCGGCGCGTATTTCGGTGCAACTGCGTGGTACCAAGTTTGCTGAACAACCCTACGCGGAATTGCCAAACCAGAAAGTTATTTCCGATTTGGCAGAGTTTCACCAGGAGATGGAAAAGCAGCAGTAACACCTAGTATTGAGCAACCTCATTATTGAGGTTGCTCTTTCGCGTAAGTATCTAAATAATCTTCCTGCTTCAGAATCTTATGCAACGGATCTAGTACATAATGTGCATTGTCTGTCGGTAACTCAACTTGAACAGGCTCCTTCCCAACAACAACTGTCGATATGGTGTCACCAACTTTCACTTCTACTGGTAATTCAAAGGGTGCTTCGCTGAAGGTCTTCCAATGCAGGCTTAACTTACTCCCTTCTTGCTCACCAACCAGCTCTGGTAACTTCGCTGTATAAAGGTAGTGTTCAAAAAACCATGTAAAATCTTCGCCTGTTTGCTCATTAACAGCATCAATGAAGTCTTGTGAGTCCGCAAAATGCGGTTCAAAGTTTCCAGGTTTCGGGTCAGTAGTTTGGTAAACCAGTTTTCTCGTTGCTGCAAAGAAATCATCGTCGCCAATCAAGTTTCTCAAAGTATGCAGTATCCATGCGCCTTTTTGATAGATATCGCTACCCGGCCCTCTGTCAGCTTTATAAACGTCATCTTCTGACATTGGTTTATTCGATACAACCGGATGCTCGTTTCGTATACCTATACGTGAGTCATACATCATGCTGTGATAGGCAAAGTCTCCATGCAAATATTGCCCATATAATGGCTGCATATAAGCGCCAAAACCTTCATGTAGCCACATGTGGTCCCAGTCAGTATTAGTGACTTGATTCCCAAACCACTCATGAGCCAGCTCATGATGAAGTAACCAGTCGAAATTGTATTTTCCAGCTTTGTATTCTTGCCCATACGCATTAATGGTTTGATGCTCCATCCCCAAATGCGGCGTTTCCACAACGCCCATTTTTTCAGCGTAGAATGGGTAGGGGCCAATGACATCTTCGTAAAAGTCTAACTGCTCAGAGAACTCATTGAATAACTTTTCCGCTTCAGCTTTTTTACCTTCTAAATAGTAAAAAACCAACGGGTACTCATGTCCATAACGGCTTTGGTATGTATCCTTAAGAACCTCATAAGGACCCACATTTAATGCAATACCATAGTTATTCTGTGGCTGCTCACTACGCCAGTGGTACTGCGACCAGTCCTCGCCCTCACTGCTTTCAATTAACTTTCCGTTACTGGCTGCAACCAGACCTTTCGGCACCCGGATAACAATATCGGTTTGTTTAGCTTCAAACGTCGGGTGGTCAATACAGGGCCAGATCAAATCACAACCCTCTCCCTGTACGGCTGTGGCTATCCAGGGCTTACCATTTTCAGTCTCATCCCACACGTAGCCGCCATCCCAGGGAGGGTTTATTGCGACATGAGGTTGTCCTTTATATTCAATCGTGACTGTTAACTTATCTCCAGCAGCTATTGGTTGTTCAAGGCTAAAACGAATTTCACCGAGTTCGTGAGTGTAGTCATTTGTTTTAAGACTATTAATAGAGAGTGCTGAGATTTGGTAGTTATTGTCAAAATCGATAAGGAAGTCTGACTGTTTCTCAGTAACAGAGAGCACCAGTTCAGTTTTGCCTTTAACTTCACGTTTTTCCGGGTTTATATCGAAAAATAAATGCGCTTTTTCAAGATTAATGTGCTGATGCTCTGGTTTTAGTGCGCCACCAGTTTCCAAGGTTTCAGTCAGAGTTTCCTTTGGCTGAATGCCGGCACACCCGCCGATAATTAATGGGACAAAGGCCGTCGCCAAAAGTGCTTTTTTCATATTTTTATCTCCCCAGTTGTTTATTAACTGAGCATGCCTTTATTATTAAAAACACTAAAGCACTTTTGCGACCAATGGTTTGTTTCAAACGTTTGTCTGAATTTAAAGGAAAAAACGAGCTTAATTAAATCAAACCACACCTTGTTCCAGCATGGCATCGGCAACCTTACGGAACCCGGCAATATTTGCGCCAAGAACTAAGTTTGACGGGTGTCCGAAATCTTCGGCAGTGCGTTTTGCATCCTGGTATATATTACTCATAATGTCTTTGAGTTTTTCGTCCACTTCTTCAAAGTCCCAGCGCAACATACTGGCATTCTGAGCCATCTCTAACTGGCTAGTGGCGACACCGCCAGCGTTTGATGCTTTGCCCGGACCGTAGCCAACACCACTTTCAATGAACAGATCGACTGCAGCCTGGGTGGTAGGCATATTGGCTCCTTCCACTATGTACTTGCACCCATTTTCCAGAAGTGCCTGGGCATCTTTTTCGGTCAATTCATTTTGAGTCGCACAGGGGAAAGCTATATCGGCTTCGTAGCGCCAAACGCAGTGACCTTCTTCGGGGTAATCGTCCTTAGACGTGTATTCCGCATCCTCATGAGTTTCAAGGTACTCTTTAAGTCGTCCTCCCTGCTCTTCTTTTATGCGCTTAACCAAGTCCAGATCAATACCACTGTCATGGTAAATGGTTCCGCTGGAGTCACTGCAACTTATCGGTTTAGCTCCCAATTCATACAGCTTCTCCATAGCATGAATAGCGACATTACCAGAACCTGAAACCAAACAACGTTTCCCGTCCAGAGAGTCATCCTGGTCATCCATCATGCATTGCGCGAAATAGACAACCCCATATCCTGTCGCTTCTTTTCTAACTTGCGAGCCGCCCCATAATTCGCTTTTTCCGGTTAAAACACCGTCAAAACGGTTGGCCAGACGCTTATATTGACCAAACAGGTAGCCAATTTCCCTTGATCCCACACCGATGTCTCCCGCCGGAACATCCGTATGGGGCCCTATATGACGATAAAGTTCACTCATAAACGACTGGCAAAAACGCATAATTTCCGCGTCCGACTTGCCTTTAGGATCGAAGTTGGCGCCACCTTTGCCGCCGCCAATGGGTAAACCGGTCAGCGCATTCTTAAATATTTGCTCAAAGCCAAGAAACTTAACAATACCGGCATTAACACTTGGGTGAAAACGCAACCCGCCTTTATAAGGCCCCAGCGCCGAGTTAAACTCTATTCTGTAGCCTTTATTCACCTGAATTTTACCATCATCGTCCATCCAGGGGACACGAAACATAATTTGCCGCTCAGGCTCAACCAGACGCTCAATAATAGAGTGTTCCCGATACTTAGGACGTTCTTCCAGCAAGGGTTCTATCGACTCAAGTACATCCTCTACCGCTTGATAGAACTCAACTTGAGCCGGACTGGTTTGCTTTAACTTTTCGATGGTTTCTTTTATGTAGCTCATTGACATGTCCGCGATTTAAAACAATATAACTATTAACGTATATCGTTGGTTTTAGATCGCTTCTATTTCAGCACCACTTTATTACGCCCAGCTTTTTTCGCAGAATAAAGGTTTTCATCAGCACGTTTCAAAATACTGTCCGCGGTATCATCAGGTTCCTTTAACGTCGCACCTAAACTGATAGTAACTTTTACCGTTTTACTCTGCTCCTTTTTACCTCGCGCTTCTTTGCCTTTTATCTTACTCTCCGGCCGCGAGGGCTCTCGCAATTTAAGCGGGTAATTAGCTACCTGGCTACGAACGCTTTCCAGCGTACTTTTTAACTTTTCTTCATCGTTGTGGAAAAATACTAAGGTAAATTCCTCTCCGCCATAGCGGTATGCCTTAAACCCGCCGTGTTCTTTTAAGATACTGCCTAACAGCCGCAACACCTGATCACCAACCTCGTGTCCATAGCGGTCATTAAACTTTTTAAAATGATCAACGTCGAGCATGCAAACGGCACTGCGTTTGCGTAAGTGTTGCAACTGACTCATCAACGCACGCCGTTGCGGCAGCCCGGTTAGTTCATCAATGTAAGCCAGCTTCAACATTTGGTCGGCCAGCGCCAGCAATAAGCAAGCACTGGCTGCCAAAGCGGCCCAGGTGGAGGCTTGTTGATACTGCACGGCCAACAAAAAGACCATAAGCGAAAACCAGGCCGCCCAATTACTCCAGGCAAAAGCGGAAGCGCTTTTATAAAGCAAATAAGTTGCCCAGACGCCGCCCATGGCAACCGTCCAAATTAGCAGCCCAATAGCAAACGAACTTTGTTGCCAGTCAGGTAAAGTCAGAACCTCTGCGGGACTCAATAACGCAAGGGTTTGTGCAACTGGAGTCAGCAATAACGATAAAGGCAGTATTGCCAAAGCAACAAATATCAGTATGCCTTTTCCGGTTAGTAGCACTGGCTTTTTCAGGAAGGTCAGAAGCAAGGCACTAACCGATAACCACACAGGAAGTGCCTCGTACAGTTGGGAAACCTCTTTCTGCGCCAGCGGTTGCTGCAAACCGAGCTGAATCGTAGCGTAGATACCACCAACCCAGGCGCACCAATAAAACCATTGCCATTGCCGAAAGAAAGCGGCAACCAAGAACACCAGCCCTAATGCTGCTGAGATAGTTCCGGGAACTGAAAACGAGACAGACGTCAGCCACTCAGGAAAAAAACAAACCATAAGAGCCCAGATAATTGCCGGTAACGCCGCAAAAAAGGTCAAGTTCAACTCCCTGCTAATAAACGGTCTAAATGATCCGCAAAGTTTTTTCGATCCACATTCGACAACGGCGGCGGACCACCAGACTGAATACCGCTACTACGCATGGTGTCCATAAAATCTCTTATGTTCAGCCGCTGTCGAATATTATCGGGAGTGAAGAGCTGCCCCCGGGGGCTTAATGCTTTAGCGCCTTTGTCTATCACTTCTGACGCCAGCGGAATGTCACTGGTTATGATTAAGTCGCCCGCTTCACAGCGCCGGACTATTTCATGGTCTGCCACATCGAAACCACTACCTACCTGCACCATATGAATAAATTTAGATTTAGGTGTTTGAATGCGTTGATTAGCCACTAAGTAGAGGTGCAGTTGTTTTCGTTGTGCCGCGCGAAAGAGAATTTCCCGTATTGCCACAGGGCAGGCATCGGCATCAATAAATAAAGTCATTGCTAATAGTCCACGCATCTATATTAGAGTAAAAGGTTATAAGCCCAATGCCTTGTAATGTGTTCAGTACGCTATCATTTAATGGTTACCAGCAAAGCTTATCAATAATTGCTTCAGGAGGCACTCTATGACATTACGTATTGGCGATACTGCACCGAATTTTACCATTGATACCACACAGGGTTCGATAGAATTCCACGACTGGGCGAAAGGCTCGTGGGTATTTTTCTTCAGCCACCCGGCAGACTATACACCGGTTTGCACAACGGAAATGGGTCGCACAGCCCAACTGGCACCAGAGTTTGAAAAGCGCAACGTGAAACCTCTGGGGCTGTCTACCGATACCGTGGAAGCTCACAAAGGCTGGATCAATGATGTTAACGACACTCAAAATACCGTACTTGAGTTTCCTATCGTTGCCGACAAAGACTTAGAAGTCGCGCAGCTTTACGACATGATCCATCCAAACGAGAGCGCCACAGCAACAGTGCGTTCGGTTTTCATTATCGATCCGAACCAAAAAGTTCGTTTGATCATGACGTACCCAATGACTGTCGGCCGCAACTTCAACGAGATTTTACGGGTTATTGATGCTCTGCAAACGACTGACCGTGACGAAGTGGCATGCCCGGCAGATTGGATGCCCGGAGATTCTGTCATTATTCGTCCAACGGTCAGCGACGAAGACGCAAAAGAGAAATTTCCGCAGGGCTGGAAAACCTTACGTCCGTATTTGCGACTGACTGATATTAAATAGTTAAAAATCAATTATGCTGGGTGTTATATGACACTCAGCATTTTTTCATCCCCCCCTAAAGTAACCCTCTTTAGCTTCCGATAATAAGTCACACGACATCGGTCGCGAGCTACTTTAGAGGTTAAATTATGAGCTGGTTTAACAACCTTACATTTCGGTACAAGTTAATACTTCCTATTGCACTGTTGGCTTTAGTGCTTATTGGTATTGCTACCGTCAGTACCGTGAATTTTAAATCCGTTGCTAACAGCGTTGATGAAATAGCCAGTGAACACTTACCCGGCCTTAATTACTTATTGCAAGCGGATCGCGACCTACATCAGGCTCTGGTAGCAGAAAGAACCTTACTTTCAGTTCCACCAGGTTCGTCAAAAAAACAAGCACTTGTCGACACAGTCAATGAGAACCTACAGCAAGCTTCTCAACGGGTGGACCGATTTTTAGCTATCACTTCAAGTGCCGAAGAACGTCAAATGGTTGCTGATTACAAGCGAAAAAATGAGACCTGGGTCGCAACCACTAAGCGAGTAATAGAGCTTCATGGTCAAAACAGGGTTGAAGAAGCCATTAGTTTAAGTGAGCAGCAAAGCGGCCCTCAGTTCGAGACCATGCGGGACGTTCTTGACCAGCTAGAGCAACGCAAAGAAGAAGCAGCACTCAGTCAGTCTGACATTATTGACGAAGTCATCAGTCAAAGTAACTGGACAGAGATGGTTGTCCTGACCATAGGTTTAGCTATCTGCGTATTGCTGGCATTATTCTTTCCACCATTAATTACCAGGCCATTGAACTTAATGCTTGAGCGTTTTGAAGATATGGCCAAAGGCGAAGGAGATTTAACCGCACGCGTTAATCTGGACAGAACAGATGAACTGGGTCGAGTAGCCGATGCATTTAATGCTTTTGTCGAAAAGCTTCAGCGCATTATTACCAAAATTAATGAAATGACCGAACAACTGGCAACATCGTCAGAAGAGCTTTCCAGCATTTCAGAAGAGTCTAACGAAAGCATCAGGAAGCAACACGAAGCGGTTGAGCAGGTGGCAACGGCTATCCATGAAATGTCGACCACAGTGGACGAAATAGCCAAAAGTGCTAATGACGCAGCGACTTCTGCGAAAACAGCTGACGATCATACCAAGCAAGGTCGCGATGTCGTTAAGTCGACAGTTGATGCGATTCAGAGTTTAGCTAACCACGTGAATCAAACATCTCAAACTATTTCTAAGGTAGCGGAAGATAGCGACAACATAGGTAAGGTACTGGACGTTATTGGTAGCATAGCTGAACAAACAAACTTGCTTGCGTTAAACGCGGCTATTGAATCTGCGCGTGCAGGGGAACATGGAAGGGGCTTCTCTGTTGTTGCTGACGAGGTCAGAACCTTAGCCAGCCGCACACAAAAATCAACCCAGGAGATTCAGGAAATGATTGAGCGTTTACAAACAGCAACTCATGAAGCTGTCCGCTCAATGAACACCGGTAAGGAAGAGGCGGATCACACAGTGGAAAGAGCAAGAAATGCTGATGAGTCACTCCAGGCAATAACCTCGGCGGTAGCAGAAATTAATGATATGAACAGTCATATTGCCAGCGCGGCTGATGAGCAAAGCTCAGTTACAGAGGAAATTAATCAGAACATTAATACTATTAGTAGTATTTCAGATCAGTCCGCGCAAAGTTCGGCGCAGGTAAAAGAGTCCAGTGAAAATTTGGCGGAGCTATCTGCCAACCTGCAACAGGAGCTCCGTCAGTTCCGAATCCGCTAACGTTCGTTTTCGAAAGATTGCTGGCGTTCTGCCCATTTGAGCAGTTCTCCCAGCGGCTTCGGCTTACTGAATAAGAACCCTTGCATAAAGTGGCAACCATGCTCCACTAAATAAGCACATTCTTCTTCTTTTTCTACACCTTCAGCAACGGTTTCGATACCTATGCCTGCAACCATGCTCAGAATACCGCAGGTAATAGCAGCGTTATGCGAGTTCTCATGAATATTTTCGATAAAGCTGCGATCAATTTTGAGCTTATTTACCGGCAACATATTTAAATAACGTAAGCTGGCAAAGCCACTACCAAAATCGTCAATGGCCACATCCAAACCCAGATCTCGCAATTGCTGCAATAACTCAGCAATACGCTGAGTATCATTAACTAATACATTCTCTGTAATTTCGACGGTGATCTCGCCGGGTTTAATATCAAACTGTTCGAGTATCGCTTTCGTTTTACTGACAAAATCTTCACGATAAAACTGGATAGGCGAAAAGTTCACCGAAACAGATTTTATACCATATCGCTTAAGCTGCTGCAGATCGCGACAAGCCTGCTTTAGCACCCATTCACTAATTGGAATGATTTGCCCTGTGCGCTCAGCAACAGGAATAAAGTCTGCGGGAGAAACATAACCTTTGGTTGGATGTTGCCAGCGAATGAGCGCTTCGGCTCCGGCAACTTTACCTTTGTCGGTCATAATGGGTTGATAAAATAGCTCAAACTGTTCTTGCGCAAGCGCTTCCTGAATTTTAGTCCGCAATGCCACTTTGTAACCTAAGCCTTCATCAAGGTTTGCGGAATACCAGTAAACAGAGTTACCACCGCGTTTTTTCGCTTCATACATAGCAACATCGGCACGTTGAGTAAGCTCCATCGGGTGTTTAAATTCAATATCATTTGCTGAAACACCAATTGCTGCCGACAAAGAAACCTCGACTTCGCCAATCCGAAAAGGCTGTTCGAATACCGCTAAAACTTCCGCGCATAACGCATTAACTTGCTCAACAGCACTCATATCCTGAATAACGGCGACAAACTCATCGCCACCAAAACGGCAAAGTAAGTTAGGTTCCGAAACAACCTGCTGCAAGCGTTGCGCCGTTTCAATTAAGACCTCGTCTCCAAGGTAGTGTCCCAAGCTGTCATTTATAGGTTTAAAGCCATCTAAATCGATAAAGAGGACGAATATTGCCGCGTCACTCTTGTTTTCCTGCAGCTGTTGTAGTCGCTGCTCCATTGCACTGCGGTTTACCAGGTGCGTTAAGCTGTCGTGAGAAGTGAAAAATTCTAACGCTTCTTCTCGCTGAATTCGTTCGGTAATATCTTTAGCTATGCCGTGAACACCGGTAATTTCGCCATCGATAATAATAGGAATATTGGTTATCGCTAAGTCATGAAGCTGACCGGTCTGGTCTTTTACCTTTATCTCGTAGGACTGTGGAATACCGGCTTTAGCCGCTTCAAAATGCTCTGAGGTTCGTTTCTGGTCACTTTCAGGCACTGCCAGCTCATAGTGTTTACCCAGTAAATCCTCTTCTTTAAGCAATAAAAGCTCACAAACTGAACGATTAACACTCGTAAAGTTGCCTTCTAAGTCGAGCATAAACACGGCATCGGGGTTGTGAGTAAAGAGTGAACTTTGACTTTGCTCAAGACGAGCTTGTTTCCTTCTTTGCTCCTCCTGTTCAATGATGAGAGCCACCAGATCACGATTACGGACAATAATTTCAAGTTCAGGTCCTAAAGGCACTCTCGGCTCTGAAAAGTAAATTGCGAAAGTTCCAATAACGTCACTGTCAGAGGTTGCAAAAATAGGGTGGGACCAGCACGCCACTAAACCTTGCTGCTCGAGGAGGGACCGGAACTCATTGAAGCGCTGGTCCTTTCTCATATCAGCAACCAGCACGGGCTCACCGAGTGCTGCCGCTGTACCACAAGCGCCAACACCGTCTGCTACGGCTAAGCCATCCAAGGCGCGGTTATAGGACTTAGGCAGGGAAACAGAAGCGACAGTTGATAAGGTTTGTGTTTTTTTATCAACCGCCATAATGGAGCACATGGCACCATCAATTTGAGACTCAATAAGCCGACAGATGCCCAACAGGCGGCTTTCAATATCCCGGTGCCGGGCTAACGAGTTAAACGCTTCATAATGTGACTGAATTAAGTAATTTGTGCCTTGGTATTTCTTTTCCGCTCTTTTGCGGATCACTACGACAAAAATTGTCGTAGCAATCAGAACAATAGCTATGCCTGTCGCCAACAGGCTGTATTCGGGGAGGCTATCCTGCATTGGCTCGCTGCATATTTACCGCCTATTTTATTTAACCCGCTGCACTCGCATACGGCGATTCGAACCTTCACGGCCAAAGAAAAATGAATTTAATGCGCCGCGTTCAATATAATAGGTATCGTCTTCGTCCCAGGGAAAATAACCACCGCTGTCGGTCTGTTTCCAAATTTGGCCATTACTCAGTTCGATACGCCACTTGTCATAAGGTCCCTGCTCTTTCGCTGCGACTTCAACCTCAATTCGGTCGAGCTGGCCTTCCTCTTTGTCTTTATGCTCCATACCAAAGGTTCGCTCGAAAGAAGAGTTACCACGGCGCTCAGCCTTTGATTTTTGTTTTTCTGCCTGCACTTTTCCTCTGGCTTTTCCTTCTGCTTGCTTCACCTGTCCCTGAGACTGCTTAGCAATATTGTCATAACATACCAGTCGCTCCAGCGAGTCTTCAATCCCTGCACATTGCTGCAATGCCTCTTGTTGTGCATTAACACTGCCCGCCACCAACAATAAGCTTGCCCCTAGTAATGTTTTGTACATACATCATTCCTGTTTTGTTTTATTTAATAACGTAACGTAAGAGTATCGCCTTTTTGCGTTAACTCAAATTCCTTCAAAGCACTCATGCCCAAAAGTATGACATCCCCATCCATTCCGGGAGTGATAGACGCCGCGACATTCGTTAGCTGAATTTCACCCAGTTCTAATCTGTCAATTTCTGTTCTATAAGTTATAACACGTCCGTTCGCGGTTTGAGACATACCTTGCCGGCCTTTTCGTAAACCCAGTTCTGCGGCCAGGTTTTCAGGAACAGCAACCAATGTTGCCCCAGTATCGAGTAAGAATGTCACAGATTGACCATTCACTTTACCCTGAGCCACATAGTGACCCATCCGGTTTTGCTCCAGCAAAACGGTGACTTGTCCGTTATCAACATGGCTTTGCACCTGAGAGTTCGGGTTAAACTGTTGCTGCAACTGGTCTTCAAAAAACCAGACCAACATGACAAGGGCTAGCCCCCAGGCAATAAACATAAAAGGTTTGCCGAAAGAAGTCGTACGCGCCAAGTTAATCTCCTTTAATCATCATAGGGCAAACTTTGCTTTTTTACCTGGTCAGCTCTTTGCTGTCGCTGTTCGGTTACGTCTTCAACTGACCAGCCTTGCAAATTATTTTCAATAAGCTGACTTAACGCATCAATATGCCCGCTTTCGGCATTCAGAGCTGAAATGTACTCGTACCGCTCACCGCCACTTTCCATAAAGTATTCACGGTTTTCTTCCCCAATTTCTTCTACGGTTTCCAAACAGTCAGAAGAAAATCCCGGACAAAAGACCTGAACCGACTTTACTCCTTTACCGGGAAGCGCTTTCATCGTCATATCGGTGTAGGGCTGCAACCATTCTTCGCGGCCAAAACGTGACTGAAAAGTCGTCAGATACTCGTCTTTTCCAAGCCCTAATCGTTCTGCCAGTAAGCGCGATGTTTTGTAGCATTCGCAATGGTAAGGGTCACCATTTTTCAGGTAGCGCAGTGGAATCCCATGGTAGGAAAACAGCAACTTATCAGCCCGTCCATGAGCGTCCCAGTGTTTTTCAATGCGCTGAGCAGCGGCCTCGATAAAAGGTGAAAAATCGTGATAGTGAGTAATAAAACGAAGTTCAGGTAACCAGCGGCGTTTGGTAAAGTCTTTGGCCAGCGCATCAAAGGTTGAGGCCGTGGTCGATGCCGAGTACTGCGGATACAAAGGCAACACCAGCAGTTTGCGAACGCCTTTTTGCATCATCTTCTCAACCACCTCGCTAAGAGCCGGGTTCCCGTAACGCATGGCAAAATCCACAACAATGTTGTCACCCCAGGTTTGCTTCAGTTTTGCCTCAATGGCCGAAGCCTGGTCTTGCGTGTGAAATAACAAGGGAGAGCCACGATCAGTCCAGACAGTTTTATAAGCTTCAGCTGAACGTTTAGGCCGAAAACGCAAAATAACGCCGTTTAAAATCAAAAACCAAAGTAAGCGCGGAACTTCCACCACTCTAGGGTCGGATAAAAACTCTTTTAGATAGGGCTTGAGCGCTTTTTTTGTTGGAGCCTCTGGAGTTCCCAGATTAGTAACCAAGACACCAATTTTGTCCGCCTGCCCATGAGAAAAGCCCGGGCTTCCTTGATATTTCATTTTGAGTTACCTTTTAACAACACGATGTAAGTGCAAATTTTACGTAAGTTTTAACGGCTTCGATCCCTATTTGCAAAAAAATCACGCTACACTGGGCCGATGAATGCTATCGAAAATAATATGTTGACGCGCCAATGACAGAAAACTCGAAGACGCAACAATGGTATCAGAAACTGGCCAGTTCCCCCCATGCGTTGATACTTCTATTTTTTCTGTCTGCCCTGGAGGCAACGATACTTCCCATAGCCTTAGAGTTGGTCCTAGTACCTTACATGGTACTAGAACGCAAACGCATATGGCTGGTTTCGACTGTCGCTTTAGCGGGTTTTTTGGCCGGGGCTATTGTCGGTTACTACATTGGCTTTGCCTTATTTGATACCGCTGGAGAATGGTTCATCAACTACCTGTCCATTCAGGACTACTATAAAGAATTCCAGGACACTCTGAGTGAAGACGGTTTTATTGCTATTTTTCTGGTGGGCGTTACTCCCGTTCCTTTCCAGGTAGCCATGCTGGCCGCAGGTGCTGGTGATTATCCGCTTTGGCTATTTATGCTAGCGGCTGGTGCCGCAAGAGCTTTACGTTATTATGTATTAGCACTTATCGTTTTATGGTTAGGGCCTTATACTGAACGCTTATGGGGTAAATACGCAGGTCTCGTCGGTTGGTCCATTCTCATCGTCGCGGGAACTATGTTATTACTAATGCAGTTTTTGTAAGTATTTAAGGTACCAATGTTCCTACTCATTGTTTTTGCTTTTATCGCCATTGGCGTTTCATTTATTTGTTCAGTTTTAGAAGCCGCTATTTTGTCGGTTACGCCAAGCTATATAGCACAGCTAAAAGAGTCCCGGCCTAAAACCCATCAACAGTTGCGCAAGCTAAAAGATTCTATTGATAAACCGCTGGCAGCTATTCTGACGCTTAATACCATAGCTCATACAGCAGGTGCCGCAGGGGTTGGAGCACAAGTTGGGGTCGTCTTTGGTGACGGTTATCTGGGAGTAGCTTCAGCAATTATGACGCTGCTTATTCTGGTACTATCGGAAATAATTCCGAAAACCATAGGCGCTAAATTCTGGCGTGGGATAGCTCCAATTCTCCCTCCAGTACTGAATTTTTTAATTTTATCACTTAAGCCGTTTATCTGGCTTTCAGATCAAATCACAAAACGCATTGGCAGCGGAGAAGCGGACATTGACGTTCGCTCCGAAATTAAGGCCATGGCGACTATTGGACACGAAGAAAAAGCGTTAGATGACGACGAACGTCGGGTCATTCTGAACATTCTCGACTTACATGAAATTCGGGTACGTCAGGTCATGACTCCAAGAACAGTATGTGAATCCATTCGACCAGATTTAAGCATGCCGGAAGTCGGCGAAAGAATTAGAAAGCTGCCTTTTTCCCGATACCCGGTCATTGATACCGACGAGGAGCCACAAGGTATTGTTTTTCGTAGTGATATCCTTGATGCTGACGAATCAGACTCGCTGAAAGACATTGTAAGACCGGTTGAGATAGTCACAGAAACCGTCAGTGTCGAAGCTCTGATGAGCCATCTGATTAAAGAACGTCAGCATATGGCTTTAGTGTATGACGAACACGGCAGCTGGCTGGGACTCATTACGCTGGAAGATATTATCGAAACCATACTGGGTACCCCCATCATGGATGAAACCGATAACATTGCCAGTTTACGCCGTTATGCCCGTCAACGCTGGGACAAACGGCTCAAGCGCGACCCAAAGCAGACGCAAAGCCAGCAAGGTAATGATTAAGCGAAATAGTTGGTCAAAGCGCTGGTCAGTAATTTTTTTCAGCCAGTGCAGACCAATCCAGGTACCGGCAAAACCGGCCGCTATCATTGCTAATACCAGCGGTAGCCAGTCCTGAAATACAAACCCGGCCATGCCAAACACCAGCGCTTTAGGCGCGTGTTGCATGGTCATTACTGCGGAGAACGTCGCGACGGTTTGCATTCGCTGACTAAACCGGGCTTTTACAAAAGCGGCAACCAGTGGCCCTGACGCACCAACAAAAAGAGAAATAAAGCCGGTAACCAAGCCACCACCGACTAGACCAGCACGCCCACGGAAACTCTGTGGCAACTTAGGTCCCCAGGTTAGCCAGATTAAAAATAGTGCGATGGTAATTTGCAGAAAATGTGTCGGAAGCTGAACCAATAATAAACTGCCGATAAAAGTGCCTAACAAACCAAAGGGCACAAACCAGGCAACGGTAGGCCAATGAATGTATTTCCAGGACAACCCGGTTCGTCCAATATTAGACCCCATTTGCACTAGTCCATGTACCGGAATAACCGCGCTACCGGGTAATACCAGAGCCATTACACCAATCAATACCGCGCCTCCGCCAGCACCGGCCACGGCTGTTAATAACGAGGTTGCGGCTGATAAGAGTACCAGGCCATAAAACAAGGCTTCGTTAATCATGCTTTCTTACTGCTCCCTGAGTCCCTGATTTGCGCTGATCGGGATCAAAACGGTATAATCCGCGCGATTTACTGATCCGCAATTTAATTAATGGCTCCGGATTTACGTTCCGGACCGCTGAAGAAGGTAACATGATATGTATATTTGTGCGGCATTGTATAAATTTGTTGAGCTAAATGACTATAAAGAGCTCCGCGAACCTCTGTATCAAACGCTTATCGCAAACGATGTAAAAGGCACTCTGCTGTTAGCCCGTGAAGGCATTAATGGCACCATTTGCGGTACCCGCGAAGCCATTGACAACGTTTTGAATTACTTACGTTCCGATGAGCGTTTTGCTGACATTGAACACAAAGAATCCCCCAGTGACGAGCAAGCTTTTTACCGCACCAAGGTAAAACTGAAAAAAGAAATTGTCACCCTGGGCGTTGACTGGGTTGACCCTAAAAGCTCGGCCGGTACTTATGTCGATCCGGAAAAATGGAACGACCTGATTGCCGACCCGGAAGTGCTGGTTATTGATACCCGCAACGAATATGAATACGCCGTAGGAACCTTTGAAGGCGCCATTAACCCTAAGACCGATACTTTCCGCGAGTTTCCGGAGTACGTGAAGCAGCATCTGGATCCGGAAAAACATAAGAAAGTTGCTATGTTCTGCACCGGTGGTATCCGCTGCGAAAAGTCGACCGCTTATTTAAAAGAGCAGGGCTTTGATGAGGTTTACCATCTAAAAGGCGGAATTCTTAAATATCTGGAAATGATGCCGGAAGACAACAGTCGCTGGAATGGTGAGTGCTTCGTTTTTGACCAACGCGTTACCGTTAAGCACGGTCTGGAGCAGGGTGAATACGACCAGTGTTATGCCTGCCGCATGCCCATTACTGCTGAAGAAATGCAGTCAGAACATTACCAGAAAGGTGTCAGCTGCCCGCATTGCTATGACAAGACCTCAACCGAGCAAAAAGAGCGATTTGCCGAACGTGAGCGTCAAATTCAATTAGCTAAAGCCCGCGGTGAAAAACATATCCGCGACGGTAAACTTGAAAGCCTGAGTTGATTTAACTCACAGCGCCCCCATACTCCCTATGTAAGCATAAGCTGACAGTTATCGAGTTTAACTGTCAGCGTTATCGATTTTCATCGCTTTCTTTAACCCTATGATTCAACTATGGTTAAGGCATAACGATGATAAAGGAGGGTTTATGAAACAGTTAAGCGTTATTGGTTTAGACCAGAAAAAAGCAGAACAACTTGGTGACAAGCTCAATGAGCTACTTTCAAATTACCAAGTTTTTTATATGAATGTTCGCGGTTTTCACTGGAACATTAAGGGCGAGCGTTTTTTTGAACTGCACGCTAAATTCGAAGAGACCTACGACGATTTACTGCTTAAAATTGATGAAATTGCTGAGCGTATTTTAACTTTGGGTCAGCGCCCTCAGCATGCTTACTCAACTTACATCAAGAACAGCGAAATTGAAGAAGTTAAAGATGTACACGACGGTCGTGCCTGTGTAGCCAATATTCTGGATAGCTATCAGACCACCATTCGTTTGCAGCGTGAAATTCTTGAAATTTCTGATGAAGCAGGCGATGAAGGAACCAACGCGTTGATGAGTGACTACATCAAAGAGCAGGAAAAAACAGCCTGGATGCTGACGTCTTACATGGGCAATTAATCGCTCCGAGAAGTAACAATAAAAACGCCCCGGTATTCGGGTAATGCCGATCAGTTAAGAAAAATTTTAGCGATCGGTTGACCGAT